>MDTE01077253.1_pt1 | contig 14881 bp, 10 predicted proteins | sample 811231 | NCBI WGS metagenome assembly MDTE01 (sample SAMN05326651, study PRJNA326480) | marine metagenome | isolation source: seawater | place: Indian Ocean: Red Sea | collected 2010 | reverse complement strand
TCTTGGATTAAATGGATTTGGAAAATTTTGATAAAGAGCAATTTTATCTGGAATTATGACCACCTGAAAGGTTGAATCTCCTTGACTAATAAAATTCTGATCCTTATCCATGAAAGAATATGTCAATAATATATTAGATTCATGGTGATTATTGTTTTTAGCTAGATCAAACTCAATTGGAAATATTTCCTCCTTATAAGAACTGTACTCGATTAATATCCTGTCCTCAATAGATTGACCACTATTTAAAAACAAACCACTTTTATTTGGACTGCTATTTTTTAAAGTGAGGCCGTAAGCTTGTCCATTATAACTAAGAATAATTTGACCCGCTTTTGATCCAAGTGGCGGATGAATAATTAACTGATTATCTGAAAATGATATATTTGGTCTTACTCCAGTTAGATATCTGGGTATTTCAGAAATACCAAACCTAAGAAGTGACCAGTACCACATTCGTGTAAAGACCATTCCATCATCCAAATCAAATTTTCCGTCTCCAGCGTTAGGTGATAGCTTAAAATGAGGGTATTCACCTATAACAGGTCCAAGCTCTTTTGTAAAATCACCTGTTTCCCATGCTTCAACAAATATATCCAAATCAAAAAGATTGATCGTATCATTTGGTGGAATCGTATAATCTCCCATAGCAGGAGTTAAAAATCGATAAGATATTTCTACTGTACTAAGACCAGAGCTATCCTCGATTCTATCAATAATTAAGTCGATAGTATCAAGACTCATCAAAGGAGCATTAACCATATAAATTACTGAATCGGGAAAATGTGTCGAATCGACTGTATATGTAAATCCGGAAGGGTCTTTTCTACTAAAAAGATTGGCTTCAAATCTCTTTAATGGCTCAGAGAATTCAAGCTTGATCTCATTTTGTTCTGTAATAGCAAGATAATCTCCCTGCCAAACATCAATCGTATCAATTGTCGGAATTAACTGATCATAAAGATATATCCTATCACTTTTAGAAGAAACTGCCATAGCATTTCCTGATTCATCAAAAAGAGAATTTCCCGAGCTTGGACTAATCAAAATATATTCCTGCCCGCTTGGACTTTCATTGTATTCCATTATGAATTTCATACTAGATTCTCCACCAATCAAGCTTGTCCCATTTAATCCCTGGATTAAAGTAACCTCTGCAGATGTAGCATTACCATCATTAGAAAAAAATTCAAGATTAAAATCATCAATCTCAGGTGAACCAGTCTGATTATCTGAAGAAAATATCTGATCAGTAAAATAAATGCTTAAAACACTATTATCTTCTGAAAGAACAAGACTGTCAAAGTCAGGATCAATATAATCACGTATTGTAAAAATTAATTCTGTTGCAGATTGAACTCTATTATCAGCTAAATCTTCAAAATTCGAATCCATATTTAGTCTAATAATATGTTCACTTAAAAATGTATCAAGGGGAGCAACCGTTATCTCGGTCTTGGCTTCATTTATTGAGGCATTAAAAAGTACTTCAATCGAATCTGTGAGATTATATAAACTAAATCGGTTGTCTACATTGCTATTATCAATGCTTGAATTATCTAAATTCCGGATAGGTTCGGAAAAAGTTATTATTGGTATCGTATCACCTGCAACTGCATCTTGTCCATCAATATTTAATTCATAGGTAGGTACTAAAAGGTCATAAAGAACAAATGGTCCAACCGAGGCCTCTGGATCCATGTAAACTCCCGATTCATTAAATACAGAAGGTTCATCTCCGGCTACATTAATAATAAAACTTTCAATCCCACTAGCAATTATTGTATCAGAACTAAAATTAATTCTGATCGTATCCTCTCCCGAATTAATTTCCACATTATTTGTGTCAGTAATGCTTACTCTAACTAAAGTATCACAAAAACCTCCATTATTTTGAAAGACCAGTTGAAAATCCTGAAGGCCTATCGGATCATTATCAAAACTACTGAAAATATTTTCACTGAAATTGAGTTGAACATAAGAATTATCTAGACTCAATTCTGATGATATTATTGTAGGAGCAGGTGCGAGATTATAGACCGGTGTAAACTGCCCAGGTTCCATAATATTTCCAGATTGATCTACTATATTATTACTGAATGCACCAATTTGAATGGACTCAGTACCTGTAGGCGATCCCAAAACATTTAGATTTATTTGTATAATATTTTCTCCACCCTCAAGCAAAACACCTGAAGTGTTGGTTACAGATTCAATGGTTACATTCTCTGCCTCTCCACCACCCGGGTTAAAACTAAGATTAAAATCATTCACACCTAGGCCAATCAATTCACCCTCATCATCTAAACCCCATACAGCTTCAGTCATAACTATAGATATATACCTATTTCCTGATGAAAAACTTGAGCTATCAAAAGTTGGAGATGTAATATCTGCCACTGTGTAAACTGCTGTCATTGCATCTACAGCATTGTCATTGGAATCTTCAAAACCAGATATAAAAGAAATAGATAAAGAAGCTTGCTCTAATAAACTTAAGTCCGGGTTTAAATAAATCTGTGTCAATGAGGAATTAATAGAGGGAGTAAAATCTATGATTGTATCTATAGGAAAGGAATAATTCATACTGACCAGATTTTTTATATCTGCAACAGTTATGTCATCACTATTGTTGATTAATCTTATTGACTCTGAGAAACTAATAGTAAATGTATCGGTGGGTAAAACAGTGGCTCCCGAAGAAGGAGTAAATGTTGCCAATGGCGGTAATAGATCAAATAAAACGGTGTCAATAGTATTTCCCGCCTGTACCATTTCGTTTCCTGCACGATCATAAATGGAGTCAGCTAGCGAAGGGCCAAAGCTATATGCTTCAACCCCTGAAGCAAGTGTATCTGTCGATATATTTAGCCTTATTTCAGACTCTCCACCCTCTAAAGGCTGACCAGTAAAGTTTGTTACTGAGTTTATAGTTATTGAATTAGCGTTTCCACCATTTTGATTAAAACTAATAATTTCAAAATTACCTGCACCTAAACCTCCGGACTCATTTCTTGTTGAATATAGACCCTCAGATGCTATGATTTTTATAAATGCATTCGACTGATCAAGCTCAACTATATTATTAAGACTCGGTTCAGTTCTATCATCTACCTGAAAAGATTTTTGTCCACCTTGTGCCTGATTACCCCCCGCATCTTGCAATCCGGGACTAACATTAATCTCTATTAATCGCCATTCAAGCAAAGAATCTTCGGGTACAACATATAGACTTACCTTCGTATCTGTGATATTGAGAGTACTTAATACAAATTGAATATTTTCCTGATTTCCATCAACATAGGATAGGTTAATTAATTCTTGAAAATCAGATAATCCTGGGTTCAAATTATCAGTTGTTACAAGTTTTTCACTGTAATCGAGCTTAATCGAATCTGTATTATAGATAAATCCAGGCAGTCTTGGATCGGTAACAGGCGCAATCGAAACACTCGGCGAAACTTGATCATATAAATTAAACTGCTGGGAAAATTCCAGGGCATTACCTCCTTGATCAAAAATACTCAATGCCTCGGGCTCGATGGTAACACTCTCTACTCCAGAGGGTAAAGTATCACATGTAAAAAACAACTTTAACGAGGACTCTCCGCCTATTGGGACTAATCCGTTTATATCTGTTACATTGGTAAAAGTCAAGTCACTTGCTGTACCATTATTCTGAATAAAATTATCATGAGTAAAATCGGTTTGTGAAACAGCGCCAAAGCCATTACCAAATTCATCAATATCTGTATAAACACCCTCACTCAGGTTAATAATTATATATGCGTTGGCGAGTGCAAGAATGACGCCTGTTGTAACTGGTGGTGTAATATCTCTAATTGTGTATGTATGCGATTGAGATTCAGTAAGAATATTATCATTCTGATCTGCAAAAATATTGGCAAGAAAAGAAACATTTACTTCCTTTTGTTCAATAAAATTTTGCTCAGGAATCAAAGTGATAATTGTTGCAGCCTCATTAACTTCAGCTTCATATTCTATAGAATCATTAGGCTGATCTGAATAACTAAGTTTTATTCTTTCCACAATTGATTCTTTTGTAACTGGACTACCATCAAAGTATCTCACTGACTCACTGAAAATAATGAATATACTATCATAGGGGAAAAGTTGATCATTATTTGAAAAAAAATTAACCGATGGAGGTAGAACATCGTTAAGTGAATAGGTTGTTTCATTTAAATCAGTTACTTGATTGCCCCAGCCATCATATATCTGATTCGCAGCAGGCGAAACAGAGAGCTCTTCTCCTCCAGAGGCAAGATTATCATACTGAAAACCGAGCCTGACTCCCTGTTCACCACCCTGAAGTGGGTTCCCATTTGCTGCATTAGCCAGTGTAGCGATCCAAGCCGAGGTTACATTCCCAGTAGTAGTAAGATTGATATTAAAATCATTAGGAACTAGTGGATCATCATCTGGGTTTGTGTAGACCGGCTCGGTAAAATAAATTTCAATAACCGAATTGTCATCTGAAATTGATGTGCTAATACTATCAACCCTTGGGCTTGTATCATCTGCAACTAAATTGCTAGTAATAGTTAGCGGTACAATATTACCTCCTTGATCTTGAAAAGAATTTGTCTGGATAGTAAGCCTAACAGTACGAAGCTCAGTGAAAATTGCATTCGGGTTTATGGTTATGACGAGATCAGATGAACTTATTACTGCATCAAAAGGGATATCCTCTGGCTCTAACCCATCGATATACTCTAGATTGAAAAACCCGTCAATATTATCGTTGTCGGGATTCCCCCCACCGATCAAATAAATTTGTTCACTAAATGAAATTAATAAATTATCACTAGGTAAAATTGTGTCACCATCTGTTGGGGTAATTGTGGTGGTGGGAGGCACAAGATCAACTAAGTCAAAATTTATACCTTCTAAATTTAAAAGAGGAACCCCATACCTATTGTAGACAGATCTCTCATCTAAGGGTTTGACATTGGCAACTTCTCCACCACTTGGGACAGTATTATATTCTATATTTAGTTTAATATCGTTCTCGCCACCGTTAAGCGAAACTCCATTCAGATTGGTAATTGATTCAAAATAGGCAAAGCTAGGATCGTCATCAACGCTAATAGTAAAGTCAGAGGTTTCAAGCCCTAGGTAGTTTCCGTAATAGACATCGCTATATTCCCCACCGTAGACTGGTTGGTTGAAATAATAATTGATACTGTTAAAGTCACCTGCAAGGCTAGTTGAATCAACTAATAGAGATTTACCTATCCATGTTTTTACCACACCTTCTGGATACGCCGCACCCGATTCCCCATAGCGTTCAAGTACAAAGTAATAAGTTCCTGCAGCAAGCTCAAGTCGTGGTAACATATTCGCAAAACCTGGCGAATTTGGGATACCAGATGTACAGTCAAATCGTAATGTGTCCACGGTTCCATCTCCATAATATATAGAAGAGACAGCATCATCCTGCCAAAGTATTACGTTTTCTGCTCCACAGTCGCTGAAAAAGGCAACTTGAAGATCCATAGTTGTGTTTGAATCACAGGTGGTGATATAAATTGTATCAGGCTGAGTTAAAACTATTTTATATGTATAGTCTGCACCTTCACCACTGTCAGCTACAGTACCAAAACTAAATCCAGGTAGTGACATATCCCATGTGTCATCAGTTCCATCAAGCGAACTAAAATCTATAATGCCCGAAAAGGGTGTGCCTAATTCGGACTGAGACACTTCGAGATCAAAACAGTCACCTGAACTAGCAAAAATATCATCTCCAAATGATCCCCCAGGGTTTAGTGTTCCAGGGTTGTTATTGCCTGATACGTCTGAGACTGTAGAAGAGGCATTATCATTAAAATTCCAGTAGCCATCTAGGCCATCACTTTCACCATCAACAACAGCATTCATAGACGCCTGAATCTGCTCTGCGGTCTTCTCAACTCTCCAGTAGCGAACCTCGTCTATACTTCCGTTAAAGTTAAATTCTTGAAACCTTGCTAGATAAAAATTGGCACCCCCAAGCTGATCCCATTTAATCGAACCCGATGGGTCCGCGCCAGTTTCAGCTGAAGTCTGCACGAGAACACCATTCTTATAAATTTTGACAACTCCATCCTCAGAACTGTATGTTCCTGCTATATGGGTCCATACCTCACCAGTAGGAACATCGGTATCAGCTATACCAGGCCAACTGTCTAAGAGTCCCCCCCCAATATCTTCGTCACCTGTTGTTCGAACAATAAATCTGTAAGCATTTTCAGAGTATAATAGGCCAAACCCTGATTCAATATTTGGACCTCCAAAATTTAGATAGCTTACAATACCTGACTTATTTTGCTGGACGATTGCATTTGGCTTAATCCAAGCCTCAATTGTGATTGCCTCTACAGCTTCATTTAATCCAGATCCATTATTGTTGATGGTGACATATCCGCTACCATCAAAATTATAGCTGAAGTTCTGACCAAAAATAATTTGACCAAAAAAAAGAAAAGCAATAAATACATTATAGGCTTTATTGTACATCAATAAACGCTTTACCATAGCTTTTAATTATAATATTTTCATTTTGAAAATTCACAAATCTAGTTTCCGAGGGATTATATCTAAGCTCGGAAATTCCAGGCGATTTAACACTAAAATAGACTCTCGCCATCGCGTCCGTCCCTGAGACGTTTTGCTTCGATTCGGTTGGCAGAGAAAAGATATAAACGTCTAGCTCTCCATCAGCATCAGAAGAATCCGGAAAAAGAAGAGGCATTGACTCAATTAAAAAAAATGTGTCTGCTGAAACAGAGTCTACAGCTAAACTCCCCCTATCATACAAAATCTGCATCTGAGCACCAGCCACCTCAGGCAAATCGTATGTATATAGCTTTATAGAAAAAGTATCCCCGACTGTTATATCTGTCTTATTTTTGGGGTGAAAAAATATAGCTGGTGGAGAAAGATCTAGATTAAAAGGATCACTTATATTATCTAACTTGTAATCAGCATCTTGGCAACCAAGCCAAAAACACAAAAAGAAAATTAATCCTTTGATAGACCGACTAGGGAATATCGATACCAAGGTTTGCTCCTACTGTAATCCAAGATAGTACTTCATAATCCGTGCTGTTTATTATATTTGTTCTACCAAAAACCCCAACTGAAATTGGAAGGTTTGCATCAACATTATACAAAGCCTCAAACCCAGTTATAATACCCTTCCCATGTGAGGAAGACGAACGCCCCAACAGAATATTTTTTTCTAAATTTTTCCCACCAATTTTGTTTATCCTGCTAACATCTAAATTAATAACTAGAGCACGATTTAAACCCGCAATAGCATTTTCTTTATCATAATTTTGTTTATCAAATGTATAATTGGTAATCTCATACTCTAGAGACACTTGAAGAGATCTATAATTAATTTTAAACGGAGTCTTTAACTTTAGGCCTCCACTAGTATGGTTTCTATATTCTGCTAGTGGTTCGTTTTTACCTAATGGTCGGAGTACAGAGCCTTGTAAGCCAAATCCAGAAATAAAGTCTTGCACCAGTACGTTAGCACTTTTACCATAATTGTTTTTGGCACCCCATGGAGAACCACCAAAAAATTTTCCTCCATCATATACTTCCTCTGGTCCAACAAGATAAGCATGAACCATATTTGCAACCCAAATCCCGATACCTAGGTTTCTTATCCCTTTCATTAAATTATTATAGCGCCTTGTATCATTAGCATATTTAATTACCCTTGGTCTAAGCTCTTGGATTTCTCTAGGGTCATCAAGCCTCTGGTATCGATCATAGGTGTTTTCAAACCCACCCCAAGACTGCTGATAATCAGCGTGCCAGATAAAAGCAAATCCACCTAAAAATATTTCTGTCGCAAGAATCCCCATGCCAAGATATTTTCTCTTAGAATAAATCTGACCAGTTCCAGGAACAACAGTAGAAAGAGCTAGTGATTTAATCTTTTCAGGAATTCTTAAATCTAAAAACCTAAATCTGCGCTTTTCCAATGAAAGATCGCTAACATTAGTTGTGTCTGATAAAACTCCTAAACTATCTGGTATTGGTAATCCACTAACATCATAAGCAAGTTTTTTCATCCCAATAAGAAGACTATCTGTAATACCAGTACTGCTTATTGAAAAATTATTTGTTAGGGTCTCCATATCAATCGAGTATAATCTGCCTTGAATAAGATAACTTATTTTACCCTCAGATCCTGAGTCAAAGTCTTCAAATTCTTGAATCGTACCCGCTATAACATAGTTCACATCTAACAATCTACCCCTCTCTAGTGCGCAATGTATATCCCAACAGTCCCAGTAGTCTTCAGTCTCAGGCTTGTAAATATTTACCCTTTGGGTGAGACTCCTGTCTTGCACCTCAAAAATTTTTAGGTCCCGGACTGTGTTCCTAAACTCCTCTGTCATCTTTGTTATTAAAGGCGCAGAAATATCCTTACCTTCAAACTCAAAGACAGCAAGCTTTTTTCCAGTCTGTAGAGAGACCATGCTGGACCGATATTGACCAACAGTATCGGCTTCTGCACTACCCACTGAACGGCTTATCTCATCTTCAAAATTCTGAGGCATAGGCCCGGCGGCAGATTTTTCTGCAACAAGGACCAAAAAAACCCAATATAAATGAAGTATAACTAGCTTTTGTTGATGCATAGCTTCCTCGGATAGAAAAATTTACATCATTGTAACACTAAGTCAAATAAAGACAATAAAATTTTATATTCTTCTAAAACTGTTTAAAAGGATTATCTCTGAACCATTGCTCAACAAAGTTGGAGGTATGCTCTATTATTGCCTCTTCTATATCTAAATGAAGAGAAGCAGAGGTAGATTGCCCTAAAATCTCCTTCTCATAGACCTTATGGATTCTAAATTTTTTAGTAATCAAAGTATCTTCAACTGATTTAATATATTCTCGATCAGGGAGAGCATAATTATAAAGACAATAGTTTATCATAAACGAAGATACTTCATCTATATTATTATCAATTATAAATATCTCGACTGCCAAACGAGGGATAGGTATTTCTTTATCAATTCTTATTTTCGTTTGACCTAGAGAAAGTTCTACATAGTTCATAATCCTATTAGCCCAAAGCTTATCCTGTAAACTATCGATCTCGATGTGAATAGATAATTCATCGACGCCTTTTAAATTTCCCAAGTACCACTTCCCCTGAGCACATAAAAAAACAGTTGAATTGAATATTAATATAAATATTAATCTCATAGTCTCATGCTCTATTTCAATAATAAAACTTTTTTTGAATCAACCCTACCCCTATAGGATAATCTAATAATATAAACACCTGAAGCTTGTTCGTTTAAATTCAGCGATATAGAATTAAATCCTTCATTAATCTCATCATCCAATAGCGTCTTGATAAAACGCCCATTTATATCATACAGGATTAAATGAGCGTCTTTGTTAAAACCCTTAGAGTCTAAAAAAAAGGTGATCTTAGCATAATTATTTGTTGGATTAGGATAAGGATCAAAAATTCTAAAATGCTCTGGTGAATTATCTAAAGATCTAGGTGTCGATAGATTAGTAGATTCCAACAGCTCTTCTATAATATAAATCATATATTCCGTATCAACTTCATTGTTTGCGTAAACAAGAGTTCCCCATTGATCAATTATAAAATCTCTTGGATAGGGCGATCCCTGGTTGGGTATATAATAATCATCGTAGGTAGCACCTCCAAATCCACCTGGTCCGCCATTTCCACCTGAATTTTCATCACCTAGAATAGGATATGTTATACCATTATCAATTACGAACTGATCAATTTGGTTCTGATTAACAGCCGTGATGCCGACTACGTAGACGCTGTCTTGAGGAAAGGTTTGCCAAATTGATGTCTCAAAATCCGATAACTCCGGACTGCATACAGGTCATCCAGGCGCAAAAAAAGCAATCACTACAATCTTTCCAATATGCTCACTCAAAACAAAATTTCCAGTTCCGTTAGCAACAACAGGTAGACTAAAACCAGGCGCATCTATACCTACGATACCACCATCGTAATTGCCAACTAGCTGGATAATAATTTCTGTTTCATCTGGATCATTTGAAAGCAGAGCGACTGTACCTGAGGCATTCTGATTTGACCGAGTGTAAACAATTTGTAAAAAGTTAGATCCAAAAGCATCCAAATATTCTGGGAAATTAACAATTTGAAAATCAGGATGACTCGGAGTTGGAAACGCTATCCCTAGTGGAAATTGTCCGTTATTTTCAATTAAAATATTAAGAGTATCACTTTCTCCAATATCAAGATAAGGGAATGAAATATCCCAGCTACTTATGTCTATGTCAGGATCAGCAATATCTTGAAAAATAAATGTCTGGAGATGCTGCCACTCTGCTGAGAAAATGACACTATCCTTAGAAGCAATTGCCATCGTTCTTTTTCCCGTGCTTTTGTAACCAACTAATTGAAAGTCTGTTCCATCCCACTCCAAAATTTTCACATCTATCCAATCGGAGACAGCAACTCTATTTTCACCAACCATAGATATCTTATTTGATAGTCCATTGGTATCATAATTCCCTAACAGGATTGGTGAATTAAACTCTGAAATATCATAGACCGAAACCCCTCCAGATCCTTCAGCTACATATAACAAACTGTCTCTTAGTTCAATATCTTTTACTGAGCCATTGGTTGGTAAATAAACCTCTGTACATGAATCTGATGTGCAAAGCAATTCATAAAAAATTAATCCCTCTTCACCGTTACCAATTATTATTTTTGATGTGTCAACAAATAAAGCATCCCAGGCATTTGAGCATTGAAACTCGTAGATCAGTTCTGGAGCTAGGTGATTCTGAATATCAAAAACAAATACGCCATCCTCATGAGCCGCTACTGCTAAAAGATTATCCTTTAGATCTAGACCCTCCAAAGTTAGACCATTAGTATTTATCCCGGGAAAAGACAAAGCTCCCACATTAACGGGATTTTCTGGATTACTGAAATTAATTATTGCAGATTTATTCCCTTTATTTCTGCTTGTTATAAAAGCTATACTATCATTTCCTACTACCCAAAAACCTGGTTGCGCACGATTATTATTTCCGAATGGAATTTCCAAATTAGAAATATGAATTGGAAAAGCTGGATCAGAAATATCATAAAAATCATATCCATCTAAATTTCCAGGGATAATCATAATCGAGTCACCAATAAATATATCCATTAGCTCTCTCGCTGGCGGATTAATTCGTGTTTCCAGGGTTAAATTTTTTCCAAAACAGAAAGATAGTAAACAAATTATTGAGATAATTTTAATTTTATTTGTCATCTTCCTTAACCATTGGAACAAACCTTACAGGGATTTTTTTTTCTTTAAAAATTTCCCCTTTATCATCTTTCTTGATTACCCAAATATATTGGGTACGAAATTGCGGTCCTACAGGCAGTACCATGACTCCATTTTTTGAGAGTTGCCTAACTAATTCTTCTGGGATATACTCAGGTGCTGCCGTTACAATAATCCGATCAAAAGGGGCCTCTTCAGGAATCCCCTGGTAGCCATCGCCCTTATAGACAGTTATATTATGATAATTTTCATCTGACAAAGTTTTTTCTGCCCTATCCGCTAGCTCAGGTATTATTTCAATAGTGTGGACCTGATGTGCTAATTGCCCCAGAATCGCTGCCTGATAACCAGAGCCGGTACCAACTTCTAGAATATTATGGTCTTTATTAATCTCAAGCATCTCCGTCATAAGAGCAACAATATATGGCTGGCTTATTGTTTGATTATTACCGATAGGAAGAGGATGATCACCATATGCTCTATCTCTAAGATTCTCTGGAACATATCTATGCCTCTGAACCAATGACATTGCCTGAAGTACAGAAGAGTCAGATATTCCTCTTCTTTCTAGCTGATTTTTTACCATATTCTCTCTAAGCTTTTTATATAAACCACTGTCTTCAGAAAAAATAAGAGAAAAAAGAACTAAATAGAAGTATGGTTTCACATAAGAAAATTACTATAAACTGAAATAAGATATTTGTTTGCTATTGAAAAAAACTAAAAGCGAGTGATAAAACCCTGAAGTCAAAAAAAAATGAAAAATTAAGATTTGTAATTCTTATGATAGTTTCAATGACCACATGGGGCCTATCATGGACAAATGCAAAAATTCTTAGCCAATTCACAGATCCATTAACACTAATGGTTTGGCGATTTCTTTTAGCCTTTGTATCCTTTGCACCTATAGTCTATTTAACAAAAAATTCATTCAAAATATCTTTCAAGGGATTCATATTTGTTCTGGTTAATTCAGTGTTTATGGTTATTTATAATTATTTTTTCTTTAAGGGAACTCAAGTTGGACTAGCGGGTGTTGGAGGTGTGTTGGTTACTACCCTCAATCCTATTTTGACGACACTTTTCAGTGGACTGTTTTTTGGGGAGCGCCTTATAAAGAAAGATTGGCTCGGGCTTATATTAGGTCTGATAGGAGGTATTTTAATCACCCGATTCTGGAATTTTGATATCGGACTATTTTTCCAATCAGGTAATTTATATTTTATCATGGCATCCTTATCATGGGTTACGGTTACTATCGTTACATCCAGATCAAAAGATAGTATCTCATTTATTGGATATAGCTTTTGGAGCTATGTCCTTGCATTCTTTTTTTGCCTCCCTTTTTCTACTGTCGATCAAGTTTTAGGCGTGAGTGATCTAGGATTTATATTTTGGCTAAATCTTATTTTCCTTGGTGTTGGTGCAATGAGCCTGGGAACATCTATTTATTTCTACGCATCCTTAAAGCTTGGTCCTAAAAATGCGAGTGCATATATTTTTATTGTCCCGATTACAGCTCTAGGGTTTGCTGTTTATATATTAAGCGAGCCTTTATTTATTTCAACAATTATTGGTGGATTTTTCGGCATAGCTGCAGTTTACCTGATTAACAAATAGATTAAGTTTTACTGCCTAAAATATTTGTTAATGCTAAAATTGTATTATCAATATCATCTTCACTAACGCATGAATGAGTAACCATTCTAAATTTTCCAGGACCGGTGCTTAAGAACAATATTTCTCTTTCTTTCATTTTTTCCAATAATTGCTGGTCTGATAAATTGTCTGCTCTAAATTGAAAATAAATAATATTTGTTCTAACATTTTTCAAGTCTATTTCTATATAGTTTATATTAGAAATACCTTCCGACAATTTTTTTGCCAACCGATGATCTTCAGGTATTCTTGATACCATTTTATCTAAGGCATATATCCCAGCAGCGGCAACGATACCTCCCTGACGCATTCCACCACCAAGAGCTTTTCTTATTCTTCTTGCTTTTTTTATAAATTTTTCTGATCCGCATATTAACGAACCAACCGGAGCAGAAAGCCCCTTAGAAAGACAAAATGAAACCGAGTTAGCTCCCTCATTTAGATCAGCTGGTGATATGTCCAAGGCTGCACAAGCATTAAAAATTCTAGCTCCATCAATATGTACTTTTAAATTATTTTTTTTCGCGATTTGAACAACACTTGATATATATTCTTTTTTGAGGGGTGATCCATTACAAAGATTATGTGTGTTTTCTAAACAAATCAAACGAGTAGGGGGAAAATGATCATCAGAATATCTTATTGCTGATTTAATATCAGCCTGCATTAAAGTCCCATCAGATTGATTTACAATTTGTCTTGAGTGTATACCACCGAACGCAGAAATACCTCCCGCCTCATATAAGAAAGTATGAGCTTTGTCTCCCAGTATTACCTCATCTCCTCTTTTACAGTGAGTTAAAATTGCAACAAGATTTGCCATTGTACCACTAGGAACCAGTAATGCGGAATCCATACCCATAAGCTCTGCGGCCATGTACTCTAAATCATTTATTGTAGGGTCTTCTGAAAAAACATCATCCCCGAGTTCAGCATTAATAATAGCCTCTTTCATTTCTTTTGAGGGCAATGTGACAGTATCACTTCTTAAATCAATCATCGAATGCTCCTTTTAAAAATAAAAGACTCATCCTCAAATGATTTAAACTCTAGCGCATTCCCACTTGGATCATTAATAAAAAATGTGGCCTGCTCTCCGGCTTTATCTTTGAACCTGACCCTAGGCTTAATTAGAAACGGTATTCTCATCTTTTTAATCTTCTTTGATAGTTTTTCCCACTCAATCCTTGGCAAAATTACACCAAAATGCCTAGATGGTATTTGGTCACCATCAACAGAGTTTTTGTTAATTTGTTCATTCTTATTTTTGTCCAGATGCGCTACAATCTGATTCCCATATAAATTAAAATCAATCCAATCTTCGGACTCTCTGCCAAGGCTACATCCCAAAACATTGATATAAAATTTTCTTGTCTCTTCTAAATCATTAACAGGAAATGCAAGATGAAAACGATAATTGGTCATCTAAATTTTTCAGTCACTCATATCAATCCCGACCCAGACATGATTATCCTCTACCTTTGTTAGAAATGTTTCTACCGGTTTAGGCTCCATTTCCATCATTTCTTTTGCATCAGGGTCAAATTTTGAAAATAGCCACGTCATAAATTTTTCAAACCCCTTCATATTCAACCATTCTTTAACCTCGCCTGTCTTGTAGGAAAAATCACTCGCATGAAACTTACAGTGTATGGTCTTATTTTCTTTATTACAGCCTCCCAGATTTAATGCTAAACCCAAATGAGGGCACCTGTTGTTGACAGCGTAAAACTCATCATCATCTTTTATTATTAGTATATCATCGCGTTTGACTTTGCATAATTGTTCTGGCTTATTATCAAAGCTCTCTACTTCAGCCAGTTTAGTCCATTCAATATTGTCAGCTCCCATATTATTTTACTCCTAGTTAATTAACTTGT
>MDTE01128178.1_pt1 | contig 14882 bp, 15 predicted proteins | sample 811231 | NCBI WGS metagenome assembly MDTE01 (sample SAMN05326651, study PRJNA326480) | marine metagenome | isolation source: seawater | place: Indian Ocean: Red Sea | collected 2010 | reverse complement strand
GGGCAAGGTGCCTCCCGTCCTCCCGGAGATCCGAGCTGAGTTCGGAATGGGCATGATTGGGGCGGGTGCGGTTGCATCTACCTTTCATGCGATCGCATCGGTGTTTGCGATCGTGGTAGGTATTTTTGCAGACGGCTGGGGTCACCGCCGCGTGCTGTCCGCGGGCCTTATTTTTCTCGGGCTGGGCAGTCTCGCGGGAGCGTTCGCAACCACGGACGTGGCGTTGCTCGCTGCGCGCTTCTTCGAGGGCTGTGGCTTTGTCGCGGTGATCGTTGCCAGCCCGTCTCTGATTGCGAATGCATGCAACGATTCGCGCAAACGCGATCTGGCGCTCGGAATCTGGGGTGCCTATTTCCCTGCTGGGTGGGGCATGATGGCGATCGTCGCGCCGTTGTTCGTTGCCGCATGGGGCTGGCGTAGCCTTTGGATCGTCGGCGCCTTGATGGTGGCGGCGTTCTTGTTGCTTACGCTGGCCATGGGTCGTATTTCGGATTCGGGTAGGAAATCGACGGCGATACGAAGCAAAATGACCGGCAGCGTGGCGAGCGTATTGCGCCTGCCCGGGCCGTGGCTGCTGGCGGCAGCCTTCGCCACCTTCTCGTTGATGTGGGTTGGCCTCATGGTGTGGCTGCCAACCTATTTTATCGAGGAAGAGGGGTATTCGCGGGCGTTGGCAGCCGTTTTGACGGCACTGGTCGTCATGTGTGAAATCAGCGGAAACGTTGGCTCGGGATGGCTATTGGCACGTGGGGTTGCTCGCTGGAAGATCATAGCGGTGTCGTTGGCCACCATGGGAATCCTCTCGGTCGTTATTTTCAGCACACCGGCGCCGGGCTATATCAAAATCGCCTGTGCCGCGATTTTCTCGGCGGTCGGCGGATTGATACCGGGTGCGACACTTGCCGGAGCACCTGTACATGCGCCTTCGCCACGATTGATTGGTATCGTCAACGGCGTATTGGTTCAGGGCGCCAACGTCGGCAACTTCTTGGGACCGATCGCTATGGGCGCGGCGGTCGCCCTGCTCGGCGGTTGGCAGTCCGCCGGCTGGTTGCCTCTTGTGATCGGCGGACTTGGCGTCGCTTTGGCGTTGGGGATCCGCAGAGTGGAGGAACGTTTATGAGAGATACCCGGTGGGGCATCGTGTTGCTGGTAGTGGCGGGCGGCGTGCTGGCAACTATGCAGATTGGTAAGGCGCCGCCAGCATTGCTGCTGATCCGCGACGAGTTTGGCGTCGGCATGGTGACGGCAGGCTGGGTAGCATCGATCGTGACACTGACCGGTGCGATCATCGGCTTTGCGACAGGCATCGTTTCCGACACGGTTGGGCCACGGCGCATCGTTTTTTTTGGCCTGGCGTGCCTGATCGTTGGCAGCATTGGCGGCGGCTTTGCTGGATCTGTGACCGCGTTGCTGGTGATGCGTTTTCTCGAAGGTGTGGGTTATATCGCAGTTATCGTCGCCGGAACGCCGCTCATCGTGTCGGCGTGCGCACCGCGCGATATGGACCTGGCGATGGGTCTCTGGAGTGCCTATTTCCCAGTGGGCATCGGCATCATGATCGCGCTGTCGCCCGTGTTTCTGGAATCCTATGGCTGGCGCAATATGTGGTACGCGAACGCCGTGCTCGTGGGGGCATTCGTCCTGATCTTCGTGGCCATGACACGATCCGCGGGTGCGATGGTGGCGGCTGTGGAAGAACGTCAGACCCTGCGCGATGTCGGGTTGACCTTGTCGCGCCCCGGTCCATGGCTGCTCTCACTGTGCTTCATGGCGCTCAGCGTCGGCTCGTTCTCATTGATGACATGGCTACCGACGTTTCTGGTCGAATCACTTGGCCGGTCGCCAACGACCGCAGCCCTCTACACCGCGATATTCGCAATTCTCTATATCCCGCCGAATGTCGCTTCGGGGTGGGTCCTGAAATGGCGTCGGATGAAACGCTGGTACCTCCTGGCGATTGGTTCCCTTGGGCTCGGGCTCCTGCCAATGGGAATCATGGGGGCGGGTCTTTCCGAAACTGTGCGGATCATATGTGCCATCGCATTCGTTCAGCTCACTGGATTAATCCCTGGTGCAGTGTTCGCCGGCGTACCGGCACACGCACCTACTAGGAAGCAGATTGGTGCCGTCACCGGCGTATTGCTGCAGGGCAATAGCATCGGAGTGATGGTCGGCCCGCCGCTGATCGCGGTGTTGGTCGTGTCGATGGGCGGCTGGGCGCAGGCGAGCTGGGTAATGCTGATCGTCGGCGTCATCGCAATGGGTGCGGCGCTAGGTATCAAGGTTGTAGAAGACCGTGCTGCGTAAGCTGATCGTGTACGCCTGCCCACCGCCCTTGCACCGGGGCGGGCGGGTTTTATAGTGGCCGCTCAAATTCTTAGCGCTGTGGAGAATAGTATGGCGAAGTTCGGCATGGGGCAGACCGTCTCGCGCAAGGAGGACAATCGATTTGTTAGCGGGCGCGGCGATTATACAGATGATGCCTCATTATCGAATCAAGCCTACGGCGTTGTCGTACGGTCGCCCCACGCGCATGCTAAGATCCAGCGCCTCGACACAGCACCGGCCGGTGCTGCTCGCGGTGTGCTGGCGGTGCTCACTGCTCCCGATGCCAGTGCCGAGGGGCTCGGAACACCGCCCTGCTTGGCTAAGACGAAGAATCTCGATGGCTCGCCCTATGTCAATCCACCGCATCCGTTGCTCGCAGGCGAGGTCGTGCGCCACGTCGGCGACCCCGTAGCCTTCGTCGTCGCCGAGACCTACGCGTTGGCCCGGGAAGCAGCCGATCTCGTTGAGATAGACTACGAGGTCCTAGCCGCGGCAACAGACACCGGAAGTGCTTTGAGCGATGGTACGCCGCAGGTATGGCCTGAGGCGCCGAACAATCTGTGTGTCCATTGGGGGCAAGGCGATGCTGTGGCGACAGATGCAGCGTTCGCTGCTGCCGCGCACGTTGCTGAGCTTGAACTGGTCAACAATCGGCTTGTGGTTAATTCTATGGAAGCGCGTGCCGCGCTTGGTGTTTACGACGCTGATAGAGAACAATTCACGCTTAACACCGGTACCCAGGGTGTGAGTGACATTCGTGACATCCTCGCCAGTAATATTTTTCATGTGCCACCAGAGAAGGTGCGGGTGATAACTGGCGATGTAGGCGGCGGATTTGGCATGAAGGCTCAGTTCTACGCTGAGATGGGGCTGGTGTTATGGGCGTCGAAACGCATTGGCCGACCGGTCAAATGGACGAGCGATCGTAGTGAGGCGTTCTTGAGTGACATCCATGGTCGTGACCACGTCACAAAGGCGCAGCTCGCTATGGATGGGGATGGCAAATTTCTTGGCTTACGAGTGTCGACCGTAGCTAGCATGGGCGCTTACCTATCGACGGTTTCCGTTTTGATCCCCTGCGGGGCGTGTGAGGGGATGCATACCGGCGTATACGATATTCCGGCGGCGCACAACGAAGTGAGGGCCGTGTTTACGCACACAGTCCCTGTCGACGCCTACCGCGGCGCAGGTCGACCTGAAGCGACCTACATGATTGAACGCTTAGTCAACGTCGCTGCTACGGTCGCGGGAATCGATCCCTCAGAATTGAGACGTCGTAACTATATAAAATCCGAGGCAATGCCCTATTCCACCTCGTTGGGGCTGCTATACGATAGCGGTGAGTTCTTACGCAACATGGATGAGGCGTGTGCCGCCGCAGATTGGGATGGAGCGTCGGTGCGGCGTAAAACGGCGCGCGAGAGGGGCAAGCTGCTCGGCATCGGGATGGCTTACTACATCGAGACCTGCGCTGGGCCGGCGCTGGGTGCGGAAAATGTCACGCTTCGTGTTGAAGATGACCACGTGTCAATAGTTATCGGCACACAATCGTCGGGACAGGGCCATGAAACAGCGTTCGCGCAACTCGTATGCGAGAACCTGGGAATTGATTTCGAGCAAGTCGAGCTCATTACCGGCGACTCTGACGTTACCCCGCTCAGTATGGGAACAGCTGGGTCTCGCTCGCTCACGATCGGTGGTGCCGCACTTGGAATAGCTGCGGCCGATCTTATTGAAAAGGGGCGGGTGGTGGCCGAGGAATTACTGGAAGTAGCACCCAGCGATATTGAGTACGGCGACGGCGCATACACTGTCGTAGGCACTGACCGTCGGGTCAGTCTCTTCGAACTAGGGTCAGCTATTCGCGATGGCAAAGCTTTAGCGCCGAAGGGCACGGAGGCGTTACTCGGGTATGGCAAGTGGAAATCAGAGAACGCTACATATCCTAACGGTTGCCACATCTGCGAACTAGAGATCGACGTCGAGACAGGTGCGGTCGAGATTATCGCCTATACCCTGGTCGATGATTTCGGCAATGTTATTAACCCACTGCTTCTGGCTGGCCAAATCCATGGAGGCATCGCTCAGGGTGCGGGACAGGCGCTAATGGAAGTTGCCGCCTATGACGACGCGGGTCAATTAGTTACCGGCTCGTTTATGGACTATGCGATGCCACGCGCAAGCGATTTCCCAATGTTTGGCGTCAACTATAACGAGATCCCCTGTACAACGAACCCGCTAGGCACCAAAGGTGCAGGCGAGGCTGGGGCAGTCGGAGCGCCGCCGGCGATCGTCAATGCCATCGTTGATGCACTCTCCGACTATGGCATCGATCACATCGAAATGCCCGTTACCGCGGAACGGCTTTGGGAGATCATTCACGGTCGTGCTACGGCCGCGTAGCGGCCTGGTCGCCTAGTTATTTGTCACTCGACCAGTAGATGGTGTTCGCGATGCCAGCTCTCTATCGACTCCCGGGGATAAGTATCAAAGCGCACCTCATGCTCACCTTCTGGAACCAGAACCCAGGGCGCCTTGTAGTCGAGCATCATATGCACGCGTTCGGGCGGTTCGGGCAGCGGCGTGTCGATGGCTGACGCAAACGGATATACCCAATCCGGGTAGAGATCGTTGGCGGCCCAAAGCATGGAGCCGCAGTAACGACAGAAAAAGCGGTGAGCGGTGTCTAATTTCTCGGGGTCGTCTTCGTAGCGTTTAACCCGGTAGTCGACGATTGCGTCTTCACGGTCGACCTTTAGGGTCGAGGTGTCCCCCATAATGTTGATGGCGTAGCCGCCACCCCCGCCGACTTTGCGGCACAGAGAGCAGTAACACGACATGAAGGGCTGCGGCGTGTGTGTTTCGACTGTGAATCGGATGGCGCGGCAATGGCACGAACCCTCTAGAAGCATGGCTAACCTCCGTTGCAACATAACGACCTGGATCGTGAAGCGAGTGGGGATGCCATACAAGGTTGGCGAGAGGGAAATCTTCGAGCGGCCCGCGAGAACCCGCTTGCTAGGAGGTGCTGAAACTACTGGAACAGCTGGCGAATCGCCTGTGAGAATGCGGGCGGTCAGAAATCTTCGCGGTGCTCGAAGTTCTTGAGTTTGAGGTCGAGCTTCTTGCCGAGCCATAGGGCGTGCTCGGCGTGGTCGAGATAGGCGTCGTCGGTATTTGGATGGATAAAGATCACCAAACCGCGCCGGTTAAGTGCGAGCCAGGGCACAATTTTGTCGAACAAAGCGGGATCGAATGCGACCTGGTACATCGAGACTGGATGTGGCCCGACAGGTTCATCGCGCCAGCGTCCCAGCACGACATCGAAGCAATGATCGAGGGCTTTGCGCACCTCCCCTGCGATGTCTCGGGTTTGGTCGTCATAGTAGATGTGGGCGTGATAGCCCGTGATGATGTCGATCGTGCGGTCTGTCATCGGCGGTTTTGCTCTTGCAGCGAGCGATTGATTCAACGGCTCTTTTCGGGATAACGGAGTTTGTGGTTAATGCATTGGTTGTTAGAGGTGGTGCCCTTGGCGGATCGGGCACTGATGCTCGCGACAGTTTATTAGATTGGAACTTTCACGCGCGGGGAGCAATGTTAGCGGGCAAGCCACGATCACAGCGTGCAGTTATGGGATGCTGGAACACAATGTCCGCAGACTAACTGATGATATGCTGGTTCGCGAACTCTGGTTTCTCCTGCTCGGCTATGGCTGCGGCGGTTCTGTACAGGATCGCATGGCGCCTCGCGAGAACGTCGACGTCGTCTGCGTAACCACCGCCGACAACGCCCGCGACGGGCAGCCCCCGCGCGCGGCAGCGGCCGATGACGCGGCGGTCGCGCTCAGCTAGGCCAGCGTCACTCAGCTGTAAACGACCGAGCCGGTCTTCGGCATGAGGATCTACCCCCGCATTGTAGAACACGATATCGGGACCAGGTTTCGCGAAGAGATCATCGAGGCACCGTTCGAGCCGCTGGAGATAATCTTCGTCGCCCGTTCCGCTTGGGAGTCCCAGATCGATGTCACTGCGTTTTTTTTGCGCTGGGAAATTGGCCTCGCAATGCATGGAGAAAGTCTGCACCGATTCATCGTCAGAAAAGATTTCCGCGGTTCCATCACCCTGATGCACGTCGAGATCAATAACCCAAGCAGTCGCAATAAGCGCTTGAGCCTGGAGCGCACGGATTGCTACGGCGACGTCGTTGAACACGCAGTATCCGGCGCCGAAATCGGCATGCGCGTGGTGGCTGCCTCCGGCAGTATTGCAGGCTAAGCCATACTCTAGTGCAAGCTTGCCTGCGCTGATCGTGCCGCCAATCGAGTGGCGCGTGCGGCGGATCAGCGCAGCGGTAACCGGGAAGCCGATGCGACGAACTGCCGCTTGATCTAGCGATTGGTTCACGACAGCGCAAACGTAGTTACATTTATGAGCGCGCTCGAGGGTCGTGCACGAAACTGGTTTAGGCGCGATTGTATTGGCGGCTGAAGCGATTCCCTCGTCGCGCAGTACTTCTATTAGACGCAGATACTTGGACGTTGGAAAACGGCGCTGGGTTGGGATTCGTGCTGCATAGACCGAGTGATGGACAATCGGCAACATTAGTGTATTCCCCTCGCACTCATTATAAGAATGATCGTTACTGATCCAGGCGATACCGTTGAGTTTTCAGCACGGTGTCCAGTTGGCATCGCCTCGACCATTCAATTGGGGAAATCCAGCATTGGCTAGCTTATGGCTATGTTCAGCTGTTTTTGAATATAGGTCCGCGCCCGGCGGGGGTGAGTAATCTGGGATTGGTTCATTCGCCTCTTTGCTGCCGGTTGCGCGGCCAGATGAACGAGGAGTCTGGTTCCTTGAGGAACTCGATCTCCCCGGGGGTACTCGTCCGGCCCAGGATCGCATTACGATGTGGAAAACGACCAAAACGCTCGATGATCTCGAGATGGCGGCCGCCGAACTTGATGTTACGCGGTTTTTCGGGGTACTCCGGCAGCGCGTGGATCAGCTCCATGCAGCGCTGTTGGTCGGACAGCACCTCGCTATGCTCGAAAGGTAGATAGAAGAAGATGCGGATGAGTTGCGGATAGCCCTCATCGTGACCTTGCTTGAGGGCGAACCGTGCATATTCCAATGCGACCGGATCGGCTTCGAACGAGCGGGGTGTTGCCCGGAACATATTACGTGGAAGTTGATCGAGCGTAACTATTAACGCTAGGCAACCGTCGGGGCTCTCTTTATGTGAATCTAACTTGCCGGCTAGCGCTGATTCATAGGTTGCGAGGAAGCGGTCTCGGATTTCGACGTCCTGCTCCTCGGTGCTCTCAAACCAGATCGCGCGCCGCGTGCCGTAGTCGGGCACGTCACGGGAGCCAAACCAGAATTGCAGAACATCGTCCGGAAACGCCATAGCACCTCGTGCGATCAGCGGCGTCGGTAGATGACCGACAGGTTATTAGCTGGCATTTCTATGGTTTCGACATGGTCGAGCCCATGCTCTGCGGCGCAAGCGATCACGTCCTCAAGGTTTCGAATTCCCCATTCCGGATTGCGTATGCGCAGTGACTCGTCGAAGGACTCGTTGCTCGGGGCGGTATGACGTCCTTCGTGTGCATAGGGGCCATACATGAACAGGGGGGCACCGGTCGGCAATAGTGCGTGGGCTTTTGCCATCAAACCCTGGCAGACGCGCCAGGGCGAGATATGGATCATATTTGCATTGACGATGGCAACAACACCCAAGTTGAACGCAGGCCATTCCGCAGTGACGTCAAGGGCAAGGGGTGGATGCGCATTGACGGCTCCCTCGTGTGCGATCCACGCTGAAATGCTCTCTTGCAAACGGATGTCACTATCACTTGGTTGCCAAATTAAGTGCGGGAATTCGGGCGCAAACCAAGCCGCGTGCTGGCCCGTGCCGCTTGCGATCTCTAGCACCATGCCTTCGCCATCCGCTGGCAGGACGCGACGGAGAACCGTCAAAATTGGGTCCCGGTTGCGGTCGCAAGACGGTGAGTGTTCGCGGCGATCAGGATTCATGTAATAGGGCAAATTTAGGGGTTCTGCCGCGCGTGCTCAAGCATCGCAATTCATTTGGCGGGCACTTGGCTTCCGTGTAAGACATTAGTTGCGCCGCTGGCTGTCAATCGGCGGGGAACCTCTTAAAGGCATGGATCGCGAAAAGCGCAAGCGCTCGGTCGAGCCCGGCGATTTATTTCTCATCGCGTTGTGCGTCGTGAGCGCAGCAGCTTGTGCTGCGCTGCGCGGTTGGGAAGGATTCTCGAATGCGCTGGTGTTTGCAGTCACGCTAATTCTGCAAATCGCACCAATCATGTTGATATCGATGCTGATGGCGGCGTACGTGCAGGTTCTGCTCCCGCACGACCAGGTCTCGAAATGGCTAGGTCGCGAATCGGGGATGCGCGGACTGCTGATCGCGACCGCAGCCGGCGCCATCATTCCGGGCGGTCCGTGGGTGTCGTTTCCGCTGGTGCTGGCACTTGCCATCGCGGGTGCAGACGTAGGCGCGTTGGTAGCGTTTCTCAGCGCGTGGGCGGTGATCCCGATAAGCCGCTTGCTGGTCTGGGAGGTGCCCTTCCTCGGCGGTGAGTTCGTGATGATGCGGATGATCGTATCTCTGCCGATTCCTATTCTCGTAGGCTTGTTGGCACGGCAAATTCCTCTGACCATCGATCCTCCGAGGCGCGACATAGCGATGGTTGACGATGAGTAATGCGTTGCTGGTCTCCTTCGGAGTGGTAGTCATCGTCACTGCGGTTCTTGGCGCGGTAGCGTGGCAACGGCCTGGCCGCCAGCACGGACAAGGATTCACGCTGGCGCTACAGCAACTAAAAGCGATGGGGCCAAGGGTCCTTCTTGGCATTCTTGCCGCTAGCTTTATCGCAGAGTTATTGCCCAAGGATATCGTTGCTGAGCTCGCCGGTGCTGATTCTGGCTGGCAGGGCATACTGTTGGCGACCCTGATTGGCGCTTCTGTGCCGACTGGACCCATGGTTCTGTTCCCCGTTGCGGTTGCGCTGCTGGAGGTAGGGGTGGGGGTGCCGCAGATCGTCGCCTTCGTCACAAGCTGGGGGCTTCTCGCGGTTCACCGGCTTATCGTGTGGGAGATTCCGCTGATGGGAGTGAACTTCGTTGCAGTGCGGTTAGCTGCGAGCATCCTGTTCCCGCCGCTTAGTGGATTCGCTGCTGGTTGGCTGATGCTAATGCTGGGGATAGTGAGTTAGCTGGTGTAGTCGGATCACGCATGCTGGTGAAAAGTGATAGTGGAACGATCTTTCTCTAGCTGGCGGGGGCTTGCCTAAGCCAATAAGATCAAGCTTCGAGACCGCGAAATCGATGGGAGCTAAGAATGGGCGAGAGGTTGTATGTGAACGAAGTTGGGCTGCGTGACGGCCTGCAGATCCACCCGCATTTCGTGCCAACCGGCGACAAGCTGCTCCTTATTGAAGCCCTGATCGACGCAGGGGTCGAGTCATTCGAAGCGACGAGCTTTGTTTCTCCTAAGGCCGTGCCGCAGATGGCGGATGCCGGTGACCTATTCGTGCGACTGCCTCAGCGCGAGCGCGTCGCCTATCACGCCTTGGTTCCGAACGAGCGAGGCTATGATCGAGCGCTCGGATCAGGAGTTACATCGATCGCAGTCGTTCTCGCTGCTAGCGACACGTTGAACCGCAAGAACATCAACATGACGCTAGAGGAAGCGGTACTGGTATGTACCGCGGTGCTTGGGCGGGCCAACACCGATGGGGTTGCCGCACGCGCTTACGTCTCGGCAGCGTGCGGGTGTCCCTATGAAGGGCATGTCGAGACCGAGACGGTGATCGAGCTGGCCGAGCGGATGTTCGATGCTGGGGCTCAGGACGTGGCAATCGCGGATTCGATAGGTGCCGGCAATCCGGCACAGATTGGCAGTATCTTTGGTGCGCTCGCCAAGAAGCATGATACCGATCGTTTGTCGGGTCATTTTCACGACACTCGGGCGATGGGGCTGGCTATGACTTGGGCGTCGATTGCCGAGGGAATCCGCCGTTTCGATAGCTCGATCGGTGGCCTTGGGGGTTGTCCATTCGCGCCCGGTGCGTCGGGCAACCTCGCCACCGAGGACTTGGTCTACATGCTCAATCAGGCTGGGTTCGAGACTGGGATAGATGTCGACAAGCTGCGCGCTGCGGTGTCGGTCGCCAGCCAGATCACGAGCCAGCATCTCGGCGGACGTATCACTGACTACTTCGAGTCGCAGGAACAGCGAGCGGTTGCCTCGGCATAGCGTCGCTTGCCGCGCGGTGTGCTTGAGGTCAGGTCACCCAATTGCGATAATTCAATAGGGTCCATCCTCGGAGCATTCGCTCGTTTTGGTTCATTTACACCAGCTGAAATCGTGGGAGTAAACGTGCGCGTCGTGCTGTCCAGCAGCCTGCTCGCGATTCTTCTGATAGTCGCAGCCAATTGGCCGGCCAACGCCCAGAGCAAGGTGCGTGTGCCGACGACCTATGGCGACGCTATGCGCTGGTACGAGAACGCGGCTGAGGCAGGTCACCCGCAAGCGCAGTTCTATTTGGGGTATATGTACGAAACCGGCACACGCATTTCCAAGGAACCGGAGAAAGCTGCACGTTGGTACCGCCTTGCGGGCGAGCAAGGGCACGTCCAGGCGCAGTACAACCTGGCGCAGCTATATCTGCGCGGTGACGGAGTAGCCCGGGACGTAAATACCGCTGCATCGTGGTTTCGCCGCGCCGCGACCGCAGGTATGGTTGACGCACAGTACGTGCTCGGCTCGCTTCTTGAGGGAGGCGAAGGGATCTCCGCGGATCCGCATGAAGCAGCCGAATGGTACCAACGCGCGGCCGATTCAGGATCAGTCGGTGCGGCAAACAACCTTGCGATCATGCTGATGCGGAGCGCTGCAATTGAAAGTGATGCTGCACGCGCAGTTGATCTCTATAACTTCGCCGCCGAAGCGGGGCTCGCTAACGCGCAATTCAATCTTGCAGCCGCCTATATCAATGGCGAAGGGGTAGAGCCCGACTACGTCGCTGCCCACCACTGGCTAAGCATCGCTGCCGGACAGGGAGACGACAAGGCTGTGGCGGACCAAGCCCAAAAGCTTCTTCCTGAACTGGAAAAGCGAATGACGCCCGAACAGCTTGAGCGGGCGCGGCAGAATTCGGGCGGTTAGTTTGGCCCTACTGCGCAGTGCGCTCTCTTTCGAGTACACGCCACCGCGATAAGCGATGCTCTAAGAATTGAACAAACTGGGTTATGAGCACGCCCATTATTGCAGTTACCACAATCGGTACGAATAACCGGTCTGTAGCAAACACATTAGCATACCGTACGATCAAGCCGCCCAGGCCCGTAACAGCCGTGAATAGCTCCGCAACGACCATGCCGATTATTCCTAAGCCGACGGCAAGACGAATCCCCGCCATGATAAAGGGGATAGCGTAGGGTAGTACGATCTTGAAAAAGATTTGCCGCTCACTCGCACCGAATACTTGGCCAATTTCGAGCAATGAACCACGGACATCCTTCATGCCGGCATAGGTGTTGATAATAATTGGGAATATCGCAATGGAGACGATAATGGTGGTCTTGCCACCAAGTCCCAGTCCCGCGATTAGTGTTATTAGTGGTACCAGCGCGAGTCTCGGAATTGCATAGAGTGCATTAACGTAGGGATCAATTATGTATTCGAACAGCCAGATCCGCGCCATTATTACACCGAAAGCAATGCCTCCGACGATCGAGATTGCCATGCCTATGGCAAATGGAACCATACTCGCAATAAATGCTTCGATTAACGTGCCTTCTGCGGTAATGACCCATGCTGCTACCATGATGGCCGAGGGATAACTCATAAAGAGTTCATTGCCTTGGCGTCCGGCAAACTCCCAGAAGATAAAAAACGCAGTCACCGCAATGATGCGGATTAGATTAGGGCGTGCTTTAAAATAAGCACTCATTGTGGTCGGTTCTGCCGCATTTACTTCAGTTGGCTTGTTTGTGGTGGGCACTACCGTTCACTCCTAAGCATTGCCCTAATTTCTGCACGTGCGCTCACAAATTCAGGATTGGACCGCACATCACTACCCATACGATCGCCAGCTACTGGAGATTCAATGATTCGTTTAATTTTCCCCGGCCGCGGCGTAAAAACAACCACACGGTCGGATACTGCGAGAGATTCATCGATTGAATGCGTAACGAATAGCACCGTCGTCTTTAGGTTTTGCCAAATCTCAAGAAAATCTTCCTGCAATTGCTCACGCGTTTGGGCATCGAGTGCGCCGAACGGCTCGTCCATTAGAAGCAGAATAGGCTGACGCATCAGCGCGCGGGCAATTCCGACTCGCTGTTGCATGCCACCTGAAAGTTCGTGGGGAAAGTGGCCCTCGAAGCCACGCAAGCCAACGAGATCAAGATATTGCTGCGAAGTGTTCTCGCGTTCTACCTTCGATATGCCGTCGATCTCGAGGGGAAAACAGATGTTGTCGAGCACGGTACGCCAGGGGAGTAACCCAAAATCCTGAAACACCATGCAGGCGTCCTTACGCGGTTCACGCACCGGAATGCCGCCAATGAGGATCTCTCCGCTATCTGCCTCTAGTAATCCCGCAGCCATTCGTAGCAGAGTTGTCTTACCGCAACCACTTGGGCCCAATAGGCTAAGAAACTCTCCCGTCTTAACCTCTAGGCTAACGTCGTCAAGTGCGGTCATCATCCCGCCTTCATCGGCCTCAGAGGTCTCAGTTTCGCGAACTTTGAAGCGTTTTACGACGTTGTTGACGCTAACCATGACGCCGTTATCAGCTGCAACTTCACTCATTGAATTTCCTTGGTCACCTGTATGCCGCAACACTATTGCAGCGTTTCCATATGGGCCCATATGTTGTCGTACATGACAAACATAACATCTACGGTCTTGCGGACCGTATGGAGCACCAACTCTCGGTCCGCGTCGGTCTCGGCAAATTGGTCAAGAAGCTCACGTCCTGCATCGGAGTGATCCTCATCGGCCTTGTCGTGGACGTACCAGTAGTCGAGTGCTACGCCCTCTAGGCCGAATTTCTCTTTAAGCCGGTCAGCGATGCGGGCGTAGAGACCCGGGATCTGTGCTTCGCCAGCAAGCATGTGGGCCGATACTCCTTCGACAAACCGGCTGCATGCATCGGAGAAATACGCCTTGAAGGCTAACGCACCCGCGCAATAGTCGACGCTATACATCTCATTTTTACTCAGCCCAAGCCCCTTGGCGTAGTTGAGGTAGAGCTTGTGATGGGAAACACCATTGGCAAACAGGCGGCCGGTAGCTTCCTCGTAAGAGACCTCGGCAATGCGCTCACGCCACAGGGGATCGGGGCAGGAAACATAGAGACGGCCGTGATAGTTGTGATTGTGCAGGGTTATGATGCTGTGCTGCTTGCAGAAGTAGCGCACCTGCTCGAGGTTGTGGGTTCCGTCGACCATGCCGCTCCACAGGGGGTGGCCGTAGTTCGAGCGTTCTTTATGAATTGCGTCGATTCTCTCGAGGACGTCGGCGGTAGTCAAAGCCATCGGCGTGCTCCGGACTAGGCCGCTTCTTGCATCACCCGCCAAGTGTCGGCGGTAAGGAGGTTCATCATGTCAATCGTCTCGCGTACTACCTGAAGGACCAGCTCGAAATCAGCTTCTTCGTGTGCGAATTCTTCAAGCAACTCTCGGCCTATGCCGGAGTGATCTTCGTCCGCGACGTCGTGAACGGTCCAGAATGCAACTTGCTCGTCACTGAGACCAAAGTTCTTTTTGAGGTGCTCAGCGATGCTGCTGAAATAGCCCGGCCCCTGCGCTTCGGCGGCTAACATGTGACACGAAACCCCCTCCAAGAAGGTTTTCTCGCACATGCCTGAAAAATAGGCCTTGAAGGCGAGAGCGCCAGGACAATAACGTGCGCCAACCATTTCATTGCGCGAGATCCCGACTCCTTCGCCGAAGCGGTAATAGAGTTCGTTGTGAGCGACGCCGTCGGCGTAGAGGCGGCCAGTCCCTTCTTCATAAACCACTTCAGCGATCATCTCCCGCCACTTGGGGTCAGGGCAGTGAACGTAGAGGCGACCGTGGTAGTTGTGGTTGTGTAGTGGGATGATGCCGTGTTGGCGTGCGAATTCCTTGACCATGGGCAAAGACAGCGTGCCCTGGATCAAACCCTGCCACATAGGCTGTTCCCAGAATTTGTTCTCGGCGTGCATCTCGTCGATACGCGTGAGCGTTGTTTCTACATTTAGCCCCATTGCGCTCTCCTTGATGGGTTAACCCTGTACACGTTCTTTTTCCAGGATTCGCCAGCGTGAAATCTTGCGTTCTAATGCAACCACTAGTTCCGTAAGGGCTATTCCAAATGCTCCAACGACAATTATTAAGAAGTACATATCGGCCGTTTCAAACATGTCACTGGCTTCGCGGATATAGCCTCCAAACCCTACCATTGCAGTAAAAAATTCAGCCACGATCATACCAATTATTCCCAATCCAACGGCTAAGCGCGCACCT
>MDTE01089148.1_pt1 | contig 14882 bp, 8 predicted proteins | sample 811231 | NCBI WGS metagenome assembly MDTE01 (sample SAMN05326651, study PRJNA326480) | marine metagenome | isolation source: seawater | place: Indian Ocean: Red Sea | collected 2010 | reverse complement strand
CTGGAAAGAATCGCTCGATATTATGAAGCCTCATCTGCTCTGCCTGAACCTGAACGGTATGAATGACGGTGCGGATCCCAAGATCCTTGACCTGTCACATGGTCAGCATGACCAGGCAATGCTGAAGATTGTAATCGAGAGCGGTTATGACGGACCGATCGGAATCCTTGATCACCGGACCGATCTTGATACGGAAGTCGCTTTGAGAGCTAACCTTGAGGGACTGGACTGGCTGATCCGTGATTATAATGAGCCCGGATCAGCGGGCCGGAGACCGATAAAGGCTCCGGACAAACCGAAAGTGGATGCGGTTGCTCCCCGGAACATTAATGCCAGGCCGCTGGACCCTGAATCGAACCCGTACTGGGACGCGCATGTGAACCGTGACCGTGTCTATGATTTTTATGCGAGGCAGGCCATTGCCCGGGACAAGGAACCTGCTGCTTTTCCAGGACTCGATGGCGCTCACACTGGTCACTGGGGGAACCAGAACGATCAGGAGACCTGGAAAGACGGGAGAGTCAAGGACATGGACATTGGATCCATGGTCAGTGGTGTGTTCCATGTTAATGATGATTATCTTGAATCTTTTGGTCAGGGACTGACCATTCCCCGGGCCGTGAGCGTTCGTCTCCCGTCCGTGCCTGGTCAGAAAGAACCTCTGAACGTGGTCTTTGATACGGATAAGATGCGTTTCGCTGTTGCCTGGTCAGGTGATCTGGTGGCCTGGTCCGATGTGAGGCGCGGTTTAGTGAATGGAATTCATATGGGAGGAAAGCCAGTCGAACTGGTCAATCTTAAAGACAAGTTCGAGGGAGCCAAGTACCTTGGCCTTTACCGTGACGGTGACCGGGTCATCTTCTCCTGGTCATTACCCGATCTAGGTAAAGTCAATTACAGGACCGCCATTGTCATGGACGGGAAGGTTCATGAGGTAGAAGTGGAGAAGCCTGTTGATCCGGTGCCTCAGTGGGAACAGAAGATCATAACCAAAGGGAATCTCGGGGCTCAGGTCCCTTATGCCATTGATACGCTCAGCCTCCCATACACCAATCCATGGAATGCGCTCCTCTTTCCGGGAGGCCATGACTTTGTCTCGGAACGGAGGATTGCGCTTTGTACAATGCACGGAGATGTCTGGGTCTGTGATGTTTCCGGTCCTGGTCTTGAAGAGCTTATCTGGAAGAGGTTCGCTGCGGGACTCCATCAACCTCTCGGACTCAAAGTAGTGGATAAGGTCATTCATGTCATGTGTCGTGACCAGATCGTCGCACTCCATGACCGTAACAATGATGATGAAGCGGACCATTATGAGCCAGTATCACGAGTTCACCAGACCTCGTCCGGGGCACATGATTTTATTGCCGGTCTTGAGCGTGATCTTTCCGGACGATGGTTCTTTGCTTCAGGTAATCAGGGCCTCTGCCGCGTCGATGGCGGAAAGATCGATGTTCTGGGGACCGGTCTCCGTAATCCGAACGGGCTTGGAATCTCACCTGATGGGAGAACGGTGCTGACCAATGTTCAGGAAGGGAACTGGACCCCGGCCAGTGCCATCTGTGACGTGAGCTTCGGTGGGCACTTCGGCGCAGGCGGGCCACGAGAAGGGGACCGGGGTTATGTTCTTCCGATGCTTTATCTTCCGAGAGGTGTTGATAATTCGTGCGGAGAGCAGGTCTTCATTGATAGTGATAAGTGGGGACCTTTGAGCGGGCAGTGGGTCCATCTCTCTGCCGGATTTGCTAAGCACTTCATTGTCCTTAGAGAACCTCTCAAAGGGTCCTCTCAGGGAGCCGCGGTAGTTCTTCCAGGATCGTTCCTGGCCGGATCTCATCGTGGCAGGTTCTCTCCACACGATGGTCAGCTTTACGTTGCAAGTTCTCAGGGATGGGGCAATTATGGCATCTCTGACGGGGCCCTTCAGAGGGTCAGATACAATAATAAAAAAGAAACTTTCCCTCACCCCGTTCACTTTGAAGTGCGGGAAAACGGTATCTTACTGACCTTTGCCAATGAGCAGTCAGTTCCCAAGGCTGACCATAAAAAATGGTACGCCCAGCACTGGAATTACAGGTACGGACCCAGTTACGGGTCCACAGAATATTCGGTCTCTGACCCGAATAAGATCGGTCATGACCGGCTCGAAATTCTTTCTGTTCAGAGGGCCGGCCCAAAACTTTTTATAGAGATTCCCCAGATCGAGCCGGTCCATCAGCTTCACCTTCATCTTAATGAGGGGAAGAGGATTGAGCTCTTTGCCACGGTCCATGAGCTCGGGGAACCGTTCACTGATTACGAGGGATACAGGAAAATTGAGAAAACTTTCGGTATTGATCCGGACATTGTCAGTTCGGACCTCAATGATCCTGAGGTTTTAATGAGCGCATGCAGGGCCTGCCATCAACCGAAGGACCAGACCGTCGGGCCCTCACTCGAATTTATACGTGGCCGCTATGCCGGGAATCCTAAAGGGATTGTCGAATGGGCCATGGATCCGAAAAAGAACAACCCTCAGTTAGCACCGATGCCGTCCTTCAAGTTCCTCGGAAAGGAGAGGCTCCGCATCATTGCAGATAAAATTCTGGAGTGACCTGAAAAATTTCCAGGTCACTCCCATAAATTTTCCGGATAACGTTTTAACTAGGCGCTGGCCTTGATTCCGAGATCCGCTGCAATCTTTGCTGCTTCGGTAGGGCCTATCTTGAGGACCGTTCCATAGATTGCTTTGGCACCTGACTTCTTGCCATGAGCGAGCATGTTCTCAGCGCACTGCAACATCGCATCGCAAACGGCGATTTTATTTGTGTCATTGACTTTGGCCGATCCGAGTGCCTTGACGGCGTCCGCTGAACCAATGGCTCCGAGAGCCAGTGCGCCGGCAGTTGAGATGTCAGCGTCCTTGTCACTGAGTGCCTTCGCGAGAGGCGCTACCGGGACACCGACTCCCCTCGCCCCGAGCGAGGAGATGATGCCGATCTTGATCTTCTTTGGTGCCTTATCAATGGCTCCGACCAGTGCCTTCACGGCTTCCGGAGAATCGTTAGTCTCGAGTGCGTGTCGTGCCATGTGTGAGAGTTCTTCGTCATGCAATAATTTTGCAAGGGCAGGAACTGAATGAGCAGTACCGATGGTCTTGAGCGCACGGCACACAATGTCCTTAGCTGCTCTCGGTATGTCTGTTCCCAGAACTTCCGCGAGAGTGGACTCGAGTTTCTTTCTTGCCGCGGCATCGCCGTGACTCGCAACGACGGCGTCCTGGATAGATTTAACTGCTTTGGGGTCGACTCCCCATTCGTAGGTTTTTAATGCTTCTAATGCCTGATCTAACATGATTTTTTTCCTTCCAAATTAGTTTAAATTTTTTACTCAATTACTGTTATTAGATTTGCCAAGGTTCGCGCCGTGCACGGTTCCTGAGGCGGTCCGCTTCTGCGTCGTCAATGAATTGTTGCTTGGCCGCGTCCCACTTGAGGGAACGGTTCAGTTTGTAGGCAATAGTTGCCAGGTGAGGAACGGCCATCGTGTTGATGGCATATTCAATGTCACGGAACGGTTTGTTACGTGTCTTAACGCAATCAATAAAGTCACCGGTAATTCCGCCGCTACCGGCGTACTTAGGAACTTCCTTGCCCTCGCGCTGAACATTGTCCCTACCGACGTGCATCTGTCCGACTCCGGGCTTGTTGTGGGTAATTTCCATACCGTTAGGGTACCTGAGGCTGACGAACTTCTTCCCGTCCTTCTCATCGAGGATCACTTCTTTTGGTTGAAGTTCACGGACATCGACTGCGAAAGTTGCTCCGCCGAAGTGATGAGCGCCCCAGTCAGTCATTCCACCGCCCGAATAATCGATGTAGGATCTCCAGCTGTTGCCACTCGTTGAGAAGCTGCCGGAGCAGCGTTTTGAATTGTAAGGTGCCCACGGAGCGGGCCCTAGCCACATTTCCCAGTTCATGTCACCCGGCACATTTTCTGGTGGAAGGTTACATGGCTTGGACATGGGTCCAACGTTCACGTTGATTGATTTAACCTTTCCGTAACTGCCGTTCCAGCACCGGAGAACAGTTCCCCTGTAATCCTGAAGGACTCGTTGGCTGCCTCCAGAAACGACCCGGCCATAGCGCCTCGCCGTATTGACCATGAGTGAACCTTCTCCGAGGGTCAGGGACTCGGGCTTCTGACAGAAGACATCCTTACCGTGCCGGCAAGCCTCAATGATCATTTGCGCGTGCCAGTGGTCAGGAGTTGCGATGTGGACAGCATCAATGTCATCGCGTGAGAGCATTTCACGGTAATCGTCATGGGCCTTGCAGTCCTTGTTACCGTACTTCGCGTCGGTCTTGTCCTTGGCCTGATTCATTGCGCCTTTACGGACATCGCAGACGGCCACGTACTGAACATCATTCTTGCCCAAGAATGCTCCATGGTCACCCCTTCCCATGTTACCGATACCGATACCGCCCACGACGATCCGGTTACTGGGCGCGGGCCTGTCGGCATTGCCCAGGGCTGATGAAGGGATGATTGAAGGGAAACCGAGAGCAGCTGTCGCGGCACCAGATGATGATAGAAACTTACGGCGCGTTGTTTTCATAATGGCCATTTATACCAAAGCCACGGTTCGGGGAGCAAGATCTAAATGTTTGGTAAAATGAGAGGATAATCTTAGGTGAACCAGCACAGGTACCAGTGATCGCCCAGCCTTTCCGCTTTATACAACACACCTCCGAAGGCCATCCTTATTTTCTCCAGTTCCTTAGCAACTTTAGGGGAGCCCGGGTCCCGGCCCTTGAAGGGCTCAGACTTGTTGATTTGCATTATTTTACCGCTCGGATCGTAAATGATACCGTACCAGTTATCCACTATGCCTCCCCAGGAGAAGGAGACTCTCAGATCAGGATCAGTCTCTGACTCGTACCTGGTCCCGAGGTAATTTCCTTCGCCGGGAATTTTTCCAGAACTTAATTTTTCAATGATCTCGGAGTACGCGGGCTTGAGCCTCTGAAACCTCAGTCTGAGTCCCAGGTCCTTGATCAGGTCCGTTCCGTAGGAGATGCCGCCAATTGCAAGTAAAGCGCAGAGCACAATGGCCGCTGACCGGTTCCGCTTTTTTCTTAAAATGATGATGAGTTGAATGATGCTTATGAGTCCGAGTCCGATAATGATCGCGTCAATGGCCCAGACCAGTATCCATAAATTAATAATGAGGTCATGATGGAAAAGGAACCTCAGTAAAATGAACAGGGAGCAGGTAACGGAAATAATGAAGGGATTCATATTATATGATTTTAATTACTCCATTAGAACGGAACCTTTCACCGGTTCCTTTCAATTAATTGCAGAATCCCTAGCCCCTTTTTCGGGTCAGCATGATCTGGTTACCTTCCGTGTCCTCGCACATGGCAAGGTGAGGAGGTTCACCGTCCTCAGGCTCAGGTTCACGGCTCAGTTTTCCACCGGCACTGACCAGTTCACTGGCCCCCTCGACCACGTCAGGGACCTGAAAACTGATCCCGGTCCAGGTCCTTTTGCCTTCGCCACCGCCATGAATACCGATCAGTGAATTGCCGATCTTAACCTCCGCAATGTGCTCATTTTTACGGGTCACGGATCCTCCGAATAGACCGGTGTAAAAATTAATGCAACGGTCCATGTCCTCGGCCCATATAATATACTTAACTTTTTCAACTTCCATGAGATTTCTATAGTAACATGGCCCGATCTGCTCCATCAATCATCATTAGTTTTAATGAAAGTAAAAAAAGATTGATCGGACCGGGTCAACGCGAGTTCAATAGCTAGCGATTTTAAAAACCTCTCATCCCTTAAATTATGATTATGAGTCTTAGAAACATGGTACTGGTCATGGCCATTCTTTGCCCCGTTTGCATTGTCCCGGCAGAGCAGAAGGAGGAAGATCCCGGTCAGCTTACCCTCAAGAGAATCTTCACTGACAGGGAATTCAGTTCGAAGGGATTCTCGGCACGCTGGTCCATGGAGGGTAATGAATACACGTATCTGAAGGACGCTGAGGGGAATAATAAGGGTAAGGACATCCGCGTTTACAATGTTGCCGAGTCGAGGGACTCGGTAATGGTCAAAGCCTCTGAACTGTTCAGGCCCGGGACCCAGAAGCAGATCGAGATCGAGGATTACTCATTTTCAAGGGACCGGTCCCTGTTGATGATATATACGAACTCCAAGCGGGTATGGCGCAGGAATTCGAGGGGCGATTACTGGGTCCTTGACCGTTCGAGTGGAGAGTTCCGTAAGATCGGCGGTGAGGCCAAGGCCTCGACGCTGCAATTTGCCAAGTTCTCACCGGACGGAAAGAAAGTGGCCTATGTGCGGGAAAGGAACATTTATGTGGAGGATCTTCTGGACCACTCGATCAGGGCCCTGACAAAGACAAAATCCAAAGACATTATTAACGGCACAGCGGACTGGGTCTATGAAGAGGAGCTCGGAGTCAGGGACGGTTTCAGGTGGAGCCCTGGCAGTGATGCGATTGCTTATTGGCAGTTCGATGAGAGGGGCGTCCGTAAGCACACAATGATTGATAATGTCTCGGGTCTTTACCCGAAATTGACCATTTTCGGGTACCCCAAAGTTGGCCAGCGAAATTCTGCATGCAGGGTCGGAGTCAGGTCCCTCAGTTCGGAGGAAACGGTCTGGGTAAAATCGTCAGAGGACCTGCGTAATAATTACATAGCAAGGATGCACTGGTCAGAGAGATCAGGCGGACTCATTATCGAGCAGCTTGACCGGGCCCAGGAAACGAACAGTGTCATGCGGGTCAATGTGGAGGACGGGTCGGTCAATGTGATTCTGACTGAGAGTGATGAGGCATGGGTCGATGCTCATAGGGAAATGAACTGGGTCGGTCCGGACAAACGGTTCACCTGGATCAGTGACCGTGACGGATGGAGGCACGTGTACATGGTATCTGCTCAAGGAAAAAAAATCGATCTGGTGAGTCCCGGAAAATTTGATGTGATAAGGCTCCTGCGAACGGACCATTTAGCGGACCGGCTCTATTTCATTGCCTCGCCCGATGATCCAGCTCAGCGGTACCTTTACAGTGTCAGGACCGACGGGACCGGTCTGAGGAGAGTGACTCCTGCGGAACACAAACGCGGAACCCATTCCTATAACATTTCCCCGAACGGCAAATATGCCATCCTCAGATCATCTGATCAGGACACGGTACCGGTGACCAGCCTAATCAGTCTTCCTGACCATAAAGTCATTAAGGTCCTGGAGAATAATGAGGAGCTTAAGGAAAAGTTCGCTAAAGTGAAAAAGTCTCCTTCCGAATTCTTTTATGTCGATATAGGCGACGGTAACCGGCTCCATTCGAGGTGCATTAAGCCGCCGAACTTTGATCCTCAGGGCAAGTATCCGTTGCTGGTCTATGTTTACGGGGAGCCCGCGGGTCAGGTAGTCAGGGACAGTTGGGGAGGCTCGACTCATCTCTGGCATCTGATGCTGGCACAGCAGGGCTATGTGATTATGAGTTTTGATAACCGCGGAACGGCCGCACCGCGTGGCCGAGAATGGCGCAAAGCGGCGGACGGCAAGATCGGGATCCTTCCACCGCAGGACCAGGCCGAGGCTGTTCGCCGGGTCCTCAAGGACCGGCCGTACCTGGACCCGTCACGTGTCGGTTCGTGGGGATGGAGCGGCGGTGGCTCGATGAGTTTGAATGCGATATTCAAGTTCCCGGACCTTTACAATGCTGCAATTGCCGTGGCATCGGTCCCGAACCAGAGACACTATGACACCATTTACCAGGAACGTTACATGGGCCTTCCCGGCGATAACCTTAAAGGTTTCAGGGAAGGGTCACCGATCAATTTTGCGCACCAGCTCAAAGGGGATCTTCTCATCGTTCATGGTGCAGCTGATGATAATTGTCATTATCAGACATTCGAAAAGTTAATTGATGAGCTGGTCAGTCATAACAAGACCTTCACCATGATGACTTATCCCCGTGGAACGCACTCGATCCGTGAGGGTAAGAACACGACCCTTCACCTTTACACGCTCATGACAAGTTTTCTGAAAAAGAGCCTCGAGCCTACGGGTCCAGATAATTAATTTTCGCTGTTCTTTTGTTAAGTTTTTACGCGGTTTTAACGGTCCGGATGTGACTCTTTTCTGTTCTTGTCTAAAGTTTTCAAAAACCTTAGAATGAATTAATTATGAAATCCTTTCACATAATCTCCGTTACTGTCCTGACCGGTCTCCTGCTCCTTTCCCGGCTCGGGGCACAGGTCACTATTTTTGATGCGGTCGAGGGGACCGTGGGCAATCAGGAGTTCTCGGGATCACTCGGAATGGACTTTGAAGTTAATTCAGAGATTGTGGTAACGGACCTGGGAGCCTTTGACAGTGGATCGGATGGCCTCTTTCAGTTCATTACAGTTGAACTTTGGACCCGTGACGGGGGCTCCGGCATTGAGGTCATTGCGACTGAAAGTTTTGATCAGGACGATGAGGGAATTCTCGATGGGGGGCACCGTTTCAAGGCTTTAAATAATCCAGTGGCTCTGGAACCTGGAAGTTATACGATCGTGGCCTATGGGTACGGCCCAGGTGAGCCGAACGTCAATGTAGGTGGCCAGCCCGCTGAAAATTTTGGTCTGTCCGCTGATGATGTGGGAGGGGCAATTACTTTCGTGGGCGGATCGCGCTGGGGTGATGCCGGGAGCTTTCCTGCTAATGTGGACGGTGGACCGGAGCAACGGTACGGTGCCGGCTCTTTTAAAGTTGCTAGTGAGGATGAGGATGAGGATGAGATCCCTGATGCCTGGGAAATTGCCAATGGACTGGATCCGGAAGATCCTGAGGACGCGGGCCAGGACGCTGACAATGACGGCCTTAGTAATCTAAAGGAATTTCAGTTAGGACTCGATCCAAAATCGGAGGACACGGACGGGGACGGTGCCAAGGACGGTTTTGAATTTGATAATGATTCGGACCCGAAGGACCCTGACACGGATGATGATGAGCTGACTGACGGTGAGGAGTATGCCGGAGGAACGGACCCGGCTGACCCTGACACGGACGGGGACGGGTTCCGGGACGGGTTCGAGGTTAATAAGGAATCGGATCCTTTGGACCCTGAGAGTGTTCCGGAAATTAAGAGTGGGCCCGGTACCATCATTTATGACGTGGCTGAGGGAACCGAGGGTAATCAGGACTTTGGAGGATCACTGGGCATGGACTTTGATGTGAGTTCAGTCATCACAGTCTCTGAGCTTGGGGCCTTTGACAGTGGCTCGGACGGTCTTTTTCTCCCCATTAGAGTTGAGCTCTGGAGCCGGGAGGGGGACAGCGGAATTGAGGTTTTGGCGGAGATGGATTTTGATGAGAACGATGAGGGTGTCCTCGAGGGCGGTCACCGTTTCAAGGCCCTCACTGAGCCGCTGATCCTTGAACCGGGAGGTTACACGATCGTTGCGACCGGGTACGGTGCCGGAGAAAGGAACTATAATCGGGGCATTGGCCCATCAGATGCGTTTTCCGCTAATGATTTGGCAGGGCAAATTACTTTTATCGGTGGATCGCGATGGGGTAACGCGGGAACCTTCCCGGGGAACGTGGACGGTGGTCCTGAGCAGCGTTATGGTGCCGGTTCGTTCAAGGTCATGTTGGATGATGAGGACGGGGACGGAATGGCTGATGTGTGGGAAGAGGACAATGGTCTGGACCCTGAAAATGCAGCGGACGCTGAAGAGGATTCGGACAATGATGGTCTCAGTAACTTGACTGAATTTGAAGCTGGCCTCAATCCCAAGGTCGCCGACACGGATGAGGATGGCGTGAAGGACGGAACGGAAATTGATAATGAAACGGACCCTCTGAACCCCGACTCTGACAATGATGGTCTGAGTGACGGTGAGGAAGTCACTCTGGGAACTGATGCGTTGAATCCGGACACGGACGAGGATGGGCATAAGGACGGTAAGGAAGTGGCCAAGGGAACTGACCCGAAAGATGCGAACAGCAATCCTGCTTCACAATTTTCCGGGGAACTTGCCTACAAGATTGAGCAGGGCACGATCGGTAACCAGAACTATACTGGGGCCCTTGGATTGGATTTTATTGTAGAGGAAACGTTAAGGGTGCTGGAACTTGGTGCCTTCGACAGTGGTGCTGACGGTTTGAGCCGGCCAATCACTGTCAGTATGTGGTCAAGAGATGACAACGGAACACCCGACTTAATTAATGATGATCTTGGCCTTGAAGTGCTGGCTCAAATTGAATTTAGTGCGGGCAATGAGGGGGACCTGCGTGACGCGCACCGGACCATTGCCCTGGAGGAGGATCTGGTCCTTGAGCCGGGACCCTACACGATCGTTGCGAGCGGATATGGTCCGGGAGAACCGAACGGAAACGTTGGTACTCCCGGAATGAGTCTGACCGAAGATCCTATCATTACGTTCGTTGGAGGAGGCCGTTTCGGAAACGATGCCACTGCTTTTCCCGGCACACCTGACGGAGGACCGGTGAACCGGTACGCTGCCGGGACCTTTGCTTTTGAGATTCTTTCCTCTCCATTGCAGTTCACCAGTGTCAGTTATGATCCTGAGCAGGGAGAAACGACTCTGACCTGGTCCTCTGTGCCCAACAGAATCTATGCGATTGATGAATCCGTTGATCTTGTGGACTGGGAAGAACTCGATGATAGCCTCGAATCCGAGGGCATGTCGACATCCTTCACCATTGATACGTTCCCAGGTAAGAGCTTTTTCAGGGTAAGGCTGCAGGAATAACATTGAACAGATTGATAACCTCTTCGGGATTACCCATGGGTAAATGTGTCCGCCTAATTAGGTTCCTTCTGATGCCAGCGTTGGTGTCATTGTGGGGATGTGGTGGCAATGATGAAAATCAGAGCGACCATCAGGGCACTGCTGACCAGAGCACGGCCTCTACACTCGTGGCCTCTGAGGAGTTGATCCTTGATCTGACTCCACTCTTAAAAGGTTTTAAGGAGAACATCTTCAGTGAGGATTGCCTATTCGCCGGAGTTGATCCTGATCCGGCTCATAAGAGAGAATTTCCGGGACTAGGAGTGACTGAGAGTCATTGGAACGGTAAAAAAGACCATAATGAGACGGAGCCGGTAAGACCAACCATTGCAAAATTGACCGGGCCCGCTGGTCAGTTTGAACCTGATGACATTAGCTTTTCCCTAGTCTCAGGGAAGTTCAGTGATTTCGATAAGAATATTTTTACGACTAGTGTTTCTTTTTCCGGATCGAATGAAAATTCCTCGGTCAGTTCAGTGAATGAGGTCATTTGGAAGAGGTCCGGAATTTCCTGGAAAATTAATTCGTGGAGAGTCCAGAAACTTAGCGTTCAGCGCTCATCGGGGCCCTTTTTCAAAGAGGTGCTCGATCAGGCACTGCCTGACAAGGAGTCGCTTTCACGTGCGCGGAAATCACTGCATTGGAGAATTCTAAATGATAATTATTTTGGAGGAAAAAAACCAACGAACATACCCAGGTACACTGATACCAGATTTTATCCGGACTCAATTAACACGCACCCATCAGTCTCTGTCGTGGACATTGACGGGGACGGTTTTGATGATATTTACGTATGCGTTAGGTGGGGAAAGAACCTTCTTTTACGGAACAAGGGAGACGGAACCTTTGAGGAATGTTCGGCACTTTATGGACTTGATGTGAGCGGAAGAAACACAGTCGCGCTCTTTGCCGATTTTGATAATGACGGGGACCTTGACCTGTTCCTTGGACGTTCCCTTGAAAAGTCTCTTTACCTGATCAATGAGAAGGGAACGTTCAGTCCTCACGAGGGTCCGGTCTCAAACGGTAAACTTCCATGGTTAGTGACCTCGGCCTCCGCTGCCGATTACAATAATGACGGACTCCTTGACATTTACATCTGTACTTACAGTCCGCTCGATCTGAATACGAGACTTCAGGACAAGGGCAATGCCCCTAAATGGGCCAGACAATTTCTATCACCTGAACAGGCTCAGGAAGTCGTGAAAAGAAAAGTCAATGATCATACTTATCTTAATCAGATTGGACCGCCAAATGTGCTCCTCGTGAACCGTGGAGATCATTTTGAAATTGCTCCACAATCTGTCACTGTGGCGGGTTATTATAATAGTTTTCAGGCATCATGGGCCGACTATGATAATGACGGGGACCAGGACCTTTATGTGGCCAATGATTATGCACCTGACCAGCTCTTCCGTAACGATGATGGATCTTTTTCCGATGTCACTTCGGGTTCCGGTATTAATACACTTGGCTTCGCGATGGGAGCTTCATGGGGAGACTATGACGGGGACGGGTACGAGGACCTGTATGTTTCCAATATGTATTCAAAGGCAGGCCGAAGAATCACAGAACAAATTCCCGGCCTCGATGATCGTATGTCTGCAGTGGCTTATGGTAATTTTCTTTATAAGAATGATGGTCAAAAAGGAATGAAGAGAATGTCAGGCGCTGACGAAAAGCCGGTCCCGGTGCATCTTGCGGGCTGGTCATGGGGTGGCATGTTCACTGACTTCGACAATGACGGGTTCCTCGACCTTTATGTTTCAAGTGGATATTATACTCCTCCACCGGGTCAGGACAATGGGGTCGATTTGTGAAGTTGTTTGTGGCGCACGGTCGTGCGTTCTGATGAATCTCTCTCTGACCAGTTCCGTAATAATGCGTCATGGGGAACAGATCCCAGGACAGGAAAGATCAATCCTTCGCAGGAGAGGCTCACTTACTATTATGGACCGAACTATCACCGTCACTCCTATAGCGGTTACGAAAGGAATAAATTCTACCTGAACCTTTCCGGACAAACATTCGCGGATTTATCAGGCGTTTCCGGTGCAGATGATATTGCCGACAGTCGTACGTGGGCAGCACTCGATTATGATAAGGACGGGTGGACCGACATCGCTCTGGTTAATGCGAACGCTCCTTTACTGAGTCTTTACCGGAACAGGATCGGGGAATTAAAAAAATCCAATCACATTAAGATTTTACTTGTCGGCGGGGCTGATGGGAAGGTTCCGGATCAAGGCCTAAGTAACAGGGACGGGGTAGGGGCCGTCGTTGAGGTCATGTCTGGTGACCGTTCAATAAAGAGGGTCCGGAGACTCGGTGATGGATACGCTGCTCAGAACAGTTCCACGATGACGGTTGGTATCGGTTCTGAGGTCACGGTCCAATCGATCAAGGTACGCTGGCCCTCGGGAAAAATCACCAAGAGTGGATCTCCGGTCAGTGCAGGGTCCGTCATTATAATGAATGAGGTTCAATGATGGAACGTTCCTTGCCTTAGTCCTAAAACAGTAGGATAATACTAGATAATTACTCCTCTTCCCCATGAAATTTCTCAATGCATTTGTCTGGGCCGTTACTTTTATGGTCTGCTGCTCTGAGTTAGTGGCGGTCGACCCTGTCATATCTGAATTTTTGGCATCAAATTCATCGGGCCTTGAGGACGAGGACGGTGATTCATCGGATTGGATAGAAATATGGAACGTTTCCGGCGGCGAAGGTAATCTGGAAGGCTATCACTTGACTGATGATCCTGAGGACCTCACGAAGTGGACCTTCGGTGAGGCACCATTTAATAATGATGGATACGTTGTGGTCTTTGCTTCGGGCAAGGACAGGAACGGTCCCCGTGATGAGTTGCATGCCAATTTTAAACTCAACTCATCCGAGGGCGGATACCTTGCATTAGTTGAGCCGGACGGAATCACTGTAGCAAGCGAGTATAAAAATTATTCCAAGCAGTTCGAGGACATTTCGTACGGCAGTGGATACGGAGACCCGGAGGATGTGAAATTCTTAAAATCCGGAGACAATGCAAAATGGATCGTTCCGGGAGGGCCCATCGAAGGGTGGACCGGGACTCTGTTTGATGATTCTTCCTGGGCAACGGGTAAGACAGGGATCGGTTATGACAGGTCCGATAAATATATACCACACATCGGTGAAGGGGGTGACTTATTGGATTCTATGCGTGGAGTCAACGCATCGGCTTACATTAGGGTTCCTTTTACCATTAATGATTTGAGTGGAATAAGTAATTTGATACTGAGTATGAAGTGGGAGGACGGTTTCATTGCGTATTTGAACGGGACTGAAATTAAATCGATGAGTGCTCCAGCAAATCCGCAGTGGAATTCAGAGGCAACATTGAACCGGTCAAATGAGGATGATGCGATTACATATTTTGATTACCCGGTATCAGGTCCTTTAGTTGAGGGTCGGAACGTTTTGGCAATTCATGGACTTAATGCTTCGAGAACCAGTTCGGACTTTCTTATTTCCCCTGAGATCACAGCAAAAAGAACCGACCTCAATTCGCCCAAGAATGGATTTTTTCTGCTCCCAAGCCCGGGCAGCCTCAATGGCAAACTGATCGATGGTCTGGTACGTGATACGAAATTTAGTGCCAATCGAGGCTTCTATGATAGTCCCTTTGATCTTGAGATCAGTACCGAGACTGAAGGGGCCAAGATCAGGTACACTTTGGATGGTTCTGAGCCGAGTGAGTCGAAAGGAATTTTATATAATGGGCCCATTAATATTAATGATACGACGATAATCCGGGCCATTGCATATAAGGATAACTTCACACCGACCAACGTGGATACACAGACCTATTTGTTCCCTGAAAAGGTTGCGGTTCAGACCAACAATCCGGCAGGCTATCCATCGAGCTGGGCAGGAGTCCGTGCTGACTATGGGATGGACGATGATCCGGTCGATTTCCGCCGAGCTGCTGGTGATGCCAGTTATTCCATGTCCGCGGCAAAGATGGCCATAGCGGATTCTTTGAAATCAATAACGACCATTTCAATTGTGACCGACAAGGATAAT
>MDTE01033332.1_pt1 | contig 14882 bp, 11 predicted proteins | sample 811231 | NCBI WGS metagenome assembly MDTE01 (sample SAMN05326651, study PRJNA326480) | marine metagenome | isolation source: seawater | place: Indian Ocean: Red Sea | collected 2010 | reverse complement strand
GTAACATTGGTTAGAGCCGAATTACTTCTATTAAAAACATCAGTATAACCCGAACCTTCAGTTCCAGAAGGTGTATAACCCTCACCAGAAGTTTCAAAATCTACTTTTATAACATTTTGAGAAAATCCACTATAAGAATATAAGATTAATACTAATAAAAAGTAAGAGCTTAATTTATTTAATAATGATATGGGTAGTTTCATCAAATAATGTATAAATAATTTGTAGTTACTTAAGATAAATATATTTTTTCAATTTTTCATATATTTATTTTTGGAAATAGTTGTTTTTTTTAACATGATTAGAATCATATTTCTTTATATAATTTTTTTTATCTCTATTTTTTCTTATGCTCAAAAAAATAAAGAAAAACCAAACTTTTTTCCTGACTATGCAAAGTATATAGTAGATAACGATACTTTAAACTATAGAATCTTATTACCTCAAAATTTTGATAAAACAAAAAAATATCCATTGCATTTATTTTTGCATGGAATAGGAGAGAGGGGTTCAGATAATAAAAAGCAGTTAACCTATATTAGTAAGGTGTTTTCAAACAAGAAAAACAGAAAAAAATTCCCTGCAATTGTAATATTTCCTCAAGCTCCACTTACTGACTCATGGTCTAGTAGAGTACTGAAAAAATTACCAGATGATAAGAATTATAAATTCAATAAAAATTCTACCCCCACAAAATCACTAACCTTAGTAATGAGTCTTATGGATTCACTTGTTTCCCTTGATCATGTAAATAAGAAAAGAGTTTATCTTACTGGTCTATCAAACGGTGCTATGGGAGCTTTTGAGTTATTAAACAAACGACCAGATATGTTTGCTGCGGCCACTCCAATTTGTGGTGCAGGACATCCAGACTGGGTATTAAACTATGCTAAAAAAACTGCTCTTTGGATTGTTCATGGGTCTGATGATAGAACAGTTCATCCTTATTATTCAATTAGAATGGCAAATGCTGTTATTCAGGCTGGTGGAAGTCCAAAACTTACTCTTTATAATAATGTAAAGCATAATAGTTGGCTTAATATTTTTAGAGACCCTAGGTTTTTACCTTGGATATATAAGCATAAAAAGAGATAGTTAATAATTGATGTATTCTACAATCTCAAGTCCGTAACCTATCATTCCAACCCTTTTCTTCTTTTTCCCATTTGAGATTAGTCTTAGTTTATGAATATCCAGATCATGAAGGATTTGTGCGCCAATCCCAAAGTCTTTAATATCCATTTCTACCTTAGGAGCTTTTACAACTTTATCTTTCCTTTGTTTTGTCTTTAAGACTTTTAATCTTTTTAAAGTATTTAAAGATTGATTCTCTTGGTTTATAAATATTATTGCACCTTTTTTATTATCGTTTACTATCTTAAACATATTGTCTAATCTTTCTTCATTACCATTAGTAATAGTTCCTAATACATCATTGTTAGTAACCCTAGAATTTATTCTTGTTAGAACAGGTTCATCTTTTTCCCAAATGCCTTTTGTAAGAGCTATGTGTAGCTGGTGATTAGTTGTTTGCTCATAAGCTCTTAGTCTAAATCTTCCAAACCTAGTTTCTAATTCAAAATCCTCCTTTTTTTCTATTAATGAGTCATGAGCCATTCTATAACTCACCAGATCTTCAATTGATACAATTTTTATATCAAATTTTTTAGCAACTTTTATTAGTTCTGGTAGTCTTGCCATTGTGCCATCATCATTCATTATTTCAACAATAACACCTGCGGGTTTAAATCCTGCAAGTCTTGCAAAATCAATTGCAGCTTCAGTATGCCCCGTACGTCTTAATACACCACCATCTTTTGCTATTAATGGGAAAACATGTCCTGGTTTAGAAAATTGATGAGGTTTAGTTTCAGGATCTATTAAAGCTTTTATTGTTTTAGATCTATCTGCTGCAGAAATACCTGTACTTACTCCATTTCCTTTATAGTCTACTGATACAGTAAATGCTGTGTCTTGTGGATCAGAACTAGTTCCTACCATTAGATTTAATTTTAATTTTTTTGATAATTTATTGGTTATAGGAGCACATATCAACCCTCTTCCATTCTTTGCCATAAAGTTTATTATTTCAGGGCTAATCAATTCAGCAGCTGCAACAAAATCACCTTCATTTTCACGGTTTTGATCATCAACAACAATAATTACTTTTCCTAGCCTAATATCATTTATTGCTGATTCAATTGTATTTAATTTTAGTTTTTCTTTCTTAGACATAGAACTCTATAAGGGTGTTCAAATATATTGTATTAAATCAATATAATAAAACCATTTTATCTTCTAAAATAACTTAAAAATTTTGTACCTATTTCACTAATATTAAGTATACTTCGATCTTTTGTTGCTCTATTGGTTAAATAAATACTAATAGGGAACATAATTATTGTTGAGAGCCAGCTTGCAAGTACAGGACTTATACTGCTATCCTCAGCTAGATTTTTTGAAAAAACACCAACAAAATGATAAGTAAGAAAAAGAATTATTGAAATTACAATAGGAAATCCATACCCGCCCTTTCTTATTATGGTGCCGAGTGGAGCTCCGATAAAAAACAGAATAATACAAGCAAAGCTTAGTGCATACTTATCATGCATAGACATATAATGTTTATTAATATTTTTATCTCTTCTAGCTTGGATTAATATATTTGATTTTACTATACTTATAGTACTATTTATAGAGCTTATTCCCAAATCATATAATTGTTTTTGTTTTTGAGTTCCAAAAAGATCATAGACATTATCCCCCTCAAATTTTGACTGACTTGTATCTGTACTGATGTTATTATTTAATGATTTTGCATTTGACCTATTATACATTTTTGTAGTAATAACTTCATAATCTTTTACCCTCTTTTCTTCTAAGGAATCAATTGTTGTAGTTAGGTCTTGGATATTTAACATTGAATATCTATTTGTGCTTTCCTTTTGATCAAAATCCACATTGTTAATTGATGCAATATCTATATTCAAGGTATATTCTTCAAAATAACTTTTTACAAATGGTTTTGTAGCACTTACTTTATAGTTTTTTGTAACAACTTCATCATAATAATTGCCATCATATAGTTTTAATTGTAAGATGTCTGAATTAGTTTTACTGGTAATTTCACCTGTTTTTGATTTAATTACTGTATAGTTACCTACTTTATTTTTTTTCTGATGTATAATCACATCAGTAAGATACTGGCCTCTATTTCCGTATTTATCTTCAACTTTAATATTAAAATCTCCAATTTGACTGAATTGACCTTCTGCAATAGCCATAGTAGGTTTTACTTTTGATATATTTTTTCTTAAGTTCAAGAAACTAAATTCAGCAGCAGGGACAACATTATTTGAAAAGAAAAAGACAATAACTCCTAGAAAAACTGTAAAGAAGATTAGACTCTTCATAATTCGTTGAAGAGATAATCCACTAGACTTCATAGCTGCAAATTCATAATTTTCAGAGAGTTGTCCAAATACCATAATACTTGAAAGTAATATAGCAAGTGGTAATACTAGAACTACAAGCCTAGGTGACACATAAGACATAAACTTAATTATAATATCAAGTTCTAAATCTTTTCCTGCTAATTCAGTGATGTATAGCCATACTGACTGAAGTAAGAAGATTAACATTAATATACAAAAAGCTGTAAATAATGTTTTTAAATATGCTTTAAATATGTATTGATCTATTAATTTCAATGAGAGAATTTAATCAATTATATTCATGTAATAATCTTTATACTTATCTTCTTCAAAAACAAATAAAGATTCTTCTAAAGGTAGATTTACTTCAAAATCTATTATTGCAATTGTAGTCTGCGTTTCATTTTTTCCAGTTTCTATTACTTTATAAATCTGGTTAAATTCTACATCTATTCCGAGAAGAATAAATTTTATTTCAGCATCAGAGTCCATTGGAACTAGCTTTACATATTGAATTTTTTTTCTTCCAACATACTGTACTATATCCATTTCAAAATTATATCCCTCCTCATAAAAGTATAGCATTTTATTAGGTGTTATTGTGCTTTCATCATCAGGGTTTTGGGTAGATATTGTAACTTCTTCATCATCGGGACTAATTGTATATAGTTTATCTCCATCAAAAATTCTTGTTACTCCAAGCATAACAAACTTCCAGTTATCATCAGCTGTAACAAAACTTCCTTTATTTGTTTGATTGATATCCTCTTCTAAATTAGTGAGGGTATAGGTGTAATTAATATATATATTATCATAACTCTTAATATTTTCAGAAACTTTATTTAATAGCTTTTCTGCTTCCTCTGAATTTTGACTTATAATTAAATTATTAGATATAATAATTGTAATTAATAGAAGTATGATATTCTTTATGTTGTAATATTTATTCATTTTCAAGATGTTTCTCTAATGATTGAAGATCAGTAATTAAAACTTGTCTTGCTTTACTCCCTTCAAATGGCCCAACAATTCCAGCAGCCTCAAGTTGGTCAATAAGTCTGCCAGCTCTGTTATATCCTAATTTTAGCTTTCTTTGTAAAAGTGATGCAGAGCCTTGTTGAGCAATAACTATAACTTCTGCAGCTTCTTTAAATAAAGCATCTCTGTCATTAATATCTATATCAAGATTTGTGCCACTTTCTTCTCCAACATATTCTGGAAGGTTATGAGCACTTACATAAGCTTTTTGTGATCCAATAAAATCAGTTAGCGTTTCAATTTCATCAGTATCCACAAAAGCACATTGAAGTCTAATAATTTCATTGCCCTGATTAAATAACATATCACCACGACCAATTAACTGATCTGCCCCAGAACTATCTAATATGGTTCTAGAATCTATTTTAGAGGTCACTCTAAATGCTATTCTTGCAGGAAAATTTGCTTTTATTACACCAGTAATTACATTGACAGAAGGTCTTTGAGTAGCAATAATCAGATGAATTCCTATAGCTCTGGCTAATTGAGCCAATCTAGCTATTGGTGTTTCAACCTCTTTTCCAGCAGTCATAATTAAATCTGCAAATTCATCAATCACTAAAATTATATATGGTAGAAATTGATGACCATCATTTGGATTTAATTTTCTAGACTTAAATTTTTTATTATACTCAACTATAGTTCTACAAGAAGCATTTTTTAACAATTCATACCTATTATCCATTTCTATACATAATGAGTTTAGGGTGTAGATAACCTTTTTGTTATCTGTTATTATAGCTTCTTCAGTATCAGGTAATTTTGCTAGATAATGTCTTTCAATTTTATTAAATAATGTTAATTCTACCTTTTTAGGGTCTACTAGAACAAATTTAACTTCTGCAGGGTGTTTTTTATAAAGTAATGAAGTTAAGATAGCATTTAATCCAACAGATTTACCTTGACCTGTTGCACCTGCCATTAGTAGGTGAGGCATTTTAACAAGATCCACTACTAAAGTTTCATTACTAATAGTTTTGCCAATAGCTAATGGCAATTCCATTTCAGCTTGTTGAAACTTTTCAGAAGAAATAACTGAATGCATTGAAACAGTTGTTGGTTTTTTATTTGGAACTTCAATTCCAATAGTACCTTTCCCAGGTATTGGAGCAATTATTCTAATCCCCAGAGCTGATAATGAAAGCGCTATATCATCTTCAAGATTTTTTATTTTTGAAATTCTTATTCCTGCATCTGGTATTATCTCATATAAAGTAACAGTAGGTCCGACAGTTGCTTTAATGCTGGCAATACTAATTTTATAATTACTTAAAGTTTCAACAATTCTATCTTTATTTTCTTCAAGTTCAACTTTATCTATATTTATTTTTTCAGTATCATATTTTTTTAAAAGATCTAAAGATGGAAATTGAAAATTGCCAAGTTCTAATTTTGGATCAAACAAACCAAAATCTTCAACTAATTTATCAGAAAGATTGTCACTTTCAGATTTTTCTTCTATAACTTTTTCAACCTTAATATCAATACTTTCTTTTGTTTTATCTTCGTTTTCTTTTATTGTTTTATCAGATATATCTTTATCAATTTCATCTTTAGCTTTTGAACTGTTTTTACTTGAAAGTTCTTCTTCAATTTCTTCATTTAATGTCTTTTCTTTTCTTTTAAAAATTGATTTAATCTGCATCCAAAACCAATTCATTTTAACAATTCTAGAGATATCTTCTAACTTTATCTTAAGTCTTACCGTTAAGTATATTATAGCAAGAAATAAACATAGCAATGAAGTTCCAATTATTCCTATATAATCAGTCAATAAATTGTTCATTTCATAACCAATTATTCCAGCATATTTTCCTGAGCTATCTATTAAAGCAAAAAATAACGATCCAAAAATCATTAAATAAAAACCCCAAAGCCAATTTTTTATAATTTTTCCATTTTTTATATCTAAAAGCACATGAATTCCAGATAGAAGTATTAGAAAGCTAAGTATGAATGAAGATATTCCAAAACCACGATAAATAAAGAAGTAGCTTAAAAGAGCACCAAGTTTACTTAACAAATTTTCAGACTCAATATCTCTATTAGATAGTTCAAAAAGAACACTTTGATCTATATGACCAGTATAAAAATACGATGTGAAAGAAATAAAAAATACTAAAGACAAAATTATTAATGAGCTTCCATATAATAATCTTCTAGAGCTAGACAGTTCCTTTTTTCCTCTTTTTAGTGAGAAAGAAAACTTATTTTTTTTACTATTTACACCCGTCATAAAATAAAGATAGGAACAAAAAACGCAAGTTAATAATCTTTGATAAAAGATTAGTTATCTTATTATAAAGATTTATTTTTTAAGAATAGTTTTAATTTTGATTGAAAATCCAGCATAAATTAAAGTCATTATTGGACTAACCCAGTTGAATATTGCATAAATGAAATATTCAGGAACACTAACACCTAAAACTCCATAATGATATGCTCCGCAGGTGTTCCATGGGATTAAAGCTGAAGTAACTGTTCCAGAATCTTCTAGAGTCCTGCTAAGATTCTCTGGTGCTAAACCTCTCTCTTCATATGCGTCTTTAAACATTTTTCCAGGGATTACAATAGCAAGATATTGATCAGAAGCAGCAATATTAATACCTAAACAACTTATTACTGTACTAACAAACAACCCAAAAATATTTTTTGCTCTTTCTAATAATGAGCTAGTTATTTTAGATAATGCACCAATTGCGTCCATCGAACCTCCAAAAATCATTGCACAAATTGTTAGATTAATTGTCCACAACATTCCTTTCATTCCTCCCGAATTATAAAGTCTTTCAATTCTTTCATTATCTGTTGGAATCTCTGTATCAAAAAAAATTGAATTTATTAAAGCATTAATTTCTGATGAATCGATTGTATTCAATATGTTGCCTTGAAAAATTAATGCAAAAATAACAGCAGCAATTACACCGGATGAAAGTGCTATAATTGGTTTGATTTTTAAATATGCTAATATTATTACTAACACAGGAACAAGGAATAATATTGGAGAAATATAAAAGTCATTTGATATAGTTTTTGATAAGTCAATAATACTAGACATGTCTCCAATAGATGAAGTATTAATATTTAAACTAATTATACAAAACACAGCGAATGTTAAAATAAAAGTAGGCACAGTTGTAAAAGTCATATACTTAATATGTGTGTATAAGTCACCTCCTGCCATTGCTGGGGCAAGATTTGTAGTATCGCTAAGAGGGGACATTTTATCTCCAAAATATGCTCCAGAAATTACGGCTCCAGCAGTCATTCCAGGTGAAATATTAAATGCTGTACCGACTGCAACCAATGCTATCCCTACTGTAGCTGATGTAGTATATGAGCTGCCAGTTGTTAGAGAAACAACCGCGGTTACAATTAATGTAAGAGGCAAAAATACTGTTGGATCAATTAAATTCAATCCATAGTAGACCATCGCTGGTATTACACCACTTACTTTCCATGTTCCAGCTAAAGCCCCTACTAGTAGCAAAATAACTATTGGAATAGCAATACTTTTTATACTTAAGAATATTTTTTTTAGTATATGATAAAAGGATATTTTATCTACCAATCCCATTATAGCCGCTAAAGAAGCACCTAATAATAATATTATTTGATAGGTGTTTTCTCCAAACCAATCTTTGTTTTCATAGAAGATAATATTATATGCTAATAAAAAAACTAAGACAAATACTGGAGTCAGTGCTTTTGTTAAAGAAATTTGATTATTTGATTCTAGCATGAAATAAAAGTATCAATTTAGATGATTTTAAGTTCCTTCATACATTTCCTGATAATTTTATATGTTCTGTTTATATCATCATCTAAACCAACAGAAAACCTTATTAATCCTTCATTAAGTCCCATAGATTTTTGTTCAACTTCAGATATTTCAGATGAAGTAGATGATCCTGGGGCACAAAACAATGTTTTATAAAATCCTAAGCTAACAGCAAGATAGCCTACATTATTTTTTTGCATTTTCTCCATTAGTTTATTTGCTTTTTTTAAAGTTCCAACATCAATAGTCAACATACCCCCATAACCATATTCTTTATTTATTATTTTATTATAAAGTGAATGAGATGGATGTTCTTTTAATCCAGGATAGACAGTTTTTACTCCATCTTTTTTAAACATTTCTGCAAGATATTTTGCATTCTTACTGTGTTTTTTTATTCTAACATGCAATGTTCTTAAATTTTTTAAAACTGAAGACGATCTAAGGCTATCCATCGTTGAGCCTAGCAACATAAAAGCTCCATCATTTATATCTTTTAATTCATTAATAAAATCTTTTGAACTACAAACTACTCCAGCTATTGTATCACTACTACCATTTATAAATTTTGTTATACTGTGGATTACAATATCTGCGCCTAAGTTTGATGGTGTAACAGATAGAGGAGAAAAGGTGTTATCTACAATTAATTTCAAATTATGTTTTTTTGCTATTTTGGAGATTGATTTGATATCTGATACTTCAAGTAATGGATTACTTACAACTTCACAGTAAATTATTTTGGTTTTTTTATTAATTGCATTTAGTATTTCCTGTGGTTTAGATGTATCAACAAAACTGGTGTGTATATTAAATTTAGGAGCAAAATTTTTCAAAAAAGCATATGTGCCTCCATATATAGTTCTACTAGAAATTATATGATCATCTGATTTGCATATTTGAAGAATAGATGAGGTTATTGCAGCCATTCCTGATGAGAACACATTAGCAGATTCAGTTTGTTCCATAGCTGCTAATGCCTCTTCTAAGTATAAATTACTAGGAGATGAATTTCTGGAATATAAATAACATCCATCCATATTTCCTTCAAAAGTATCAGTCATGGATTTTGCAGATAAAAAAGTATATGTAGATGAATCAGATATTGAGGGATTTACTCCTCCAAATTCTCCAAAAAATTGCAAATCCTGAATTTTATTGGCTGATTTAGATTTCATATTCAACAATCTATATTATAACAATATATGCATTATAATTATAATTAAATTAAGACAATGATTATTAATTAAAAAATTTTCATTGATCAGACTTAAAACATTTGTATTTTTGATAACTCTTTTAAAAAGAATATTTATGGAATTATATGATGTTTTAGTTATTGGTTCAGGACCTGGAGGATATGTTGCTGCAATTAGGTCTGCACAGTTGGGTATGAAAACAGCTATTATAGAGAAATATTCCACGATGGGTGGTACTTGTCTTAATGTAGGATGTATTCCTAGTAAATCATTATTAGATTCAAGTCATCATTATGAAGAGGCTGTAAAAAAATTCCCTGATCATGGGATCAGTATCGATGGAAAAATAAATATTGATTTTTCTAAAATGATTGACAGAAAACAAGCTGTAGTAGATCAAACAACTAAAGGAATAGATTATTTGATGAAAAAAAATAATATTACTGTTTATAATGGCATTGGTTCCTTTAAGGATAATAATAATGTTAATTTAATTGTGGAAGGAAAGATTTCACAAACTATTAAATCTAAGAATATTATTTTAGCTACAGGAAGTAAGCCCACTGAACTTCCATTTGCTAAAATAGATAAGGATAGAATTATTTCCTCAACTGAAGCATTGAGTCTGAAAGAAATACCTAAACATTTAATTGTTGTTGGCGGGGGTGTTATTGGTCTTGAGTTAGGTCAAGTTTATAGCAGGCTAGGTTCAAAAGTTTCTATAATTGAATATCAAGACAGAATAATTGCTTCAATGGATTCTAGCTTATCAAAAGAGCTTATTAAAGTACTTAAAAAACAAAAGATTGAATTTTTATTATCTCATAAAGTGCTATCTATAGATAAGAATGGTAAGTCTGTTGTAGTTCAAGCTACTAATAGGAATGATAAGAAAGTTAGTATAGAGGGAGATTATTGTCTAATATCTATTGGCAGAAGAGCTTATACCGATGGTTTAAATTTAAAAGCAATAGGTGTAGAAGTAAATGAAAAAGGCCAAATAGATATAAATGAAAAAATGCAAACTAGAGTAGATAATATTTATGCTATTGGCGATGTTGTTAGAGGGGCTATGCTCGCTCATAAAGCGGAAGAAGAAGGAGTTTTAGTGGCAGAAATTATCTCTGGACAAAAGCCGCATATTGATTATAATTTAATTCCTGGAGTTGTTTATACTTGGCCTGAGGTTGCATCAGTGGGAAAAACAGAAGAAGAATTAAAACAAAACAATATTAATTTTAAAATTGGACAATTTCCAATGAGGGCATTAGGAAGAAGTAGAGCAAGCTCTGATTTAGATGGATTTGTTAAAATTTTAGCACATAAAGATACTGATGAAATATTAGGAATTCATATGATTGGTGCAAGGTGTGCAGATTTAATATCAGAGGCTGTAGTTGCAATGGAATTTAAGGCTTCTGCTGAAGATATTGCTAGGATTTCTCATGCTCATCCTACATTTTCTGAAGCTATAAAGGAAGCTGCTCTTGCCGCAACTGAAAACAGACCTATACATATATAGATACAGTTTTATATATTTATTTAATGGAAAAATTATTTCTTGATAATATAGAAAATAACTTTCCTTCTTTATTGAGTAATAGATTTATTATTTCAGTTTCAGGAGGATTAGATAGTATTGTATTGCTTCATCTATGTAGAAAATTAAAATTAAATTTTGTCATAGCACATTGTAATTTTAAACTAAGAGGTGAAGAAAGTGATAGTGATGAAAAATTTGTAAAAAAAATAGCAAAGAAATTTAAAGTTGAATTTTACTCAAAGTCATTTAATACTAAGAAGCTATTAGTGAGCACTAACAAGTCAGTGCAGATGATTGCTAGGGATTTAAGATACCAATGGTTTGATAAACTATCAGAAGAATTAGAGGTTAATTATGTATTAACTGCTCATCATTTAGATGATAATGTTGAAACAGTTTTAATTAATTTAATTAGGGGCACTGGAATAAATGGTCTATTAGGTATTCCTGAAGTGAATAATAAAGTTTGTCGCCCTTTACTAATCTTTAGTAAGGATCAACTTAAATCTTATGCTGTAAAAAACAAGATTACATATAGAGAAGATTCTTCTAATGAAAAAAAAGATTATCTAAGGAATAAGATAAGGCTAGATGTAATTCCAGAACTTAAAAAAATTAATTCTGCATTATTAGAAACTTTTTCTAAAACATCTCAAAAATTGCAACAATCTAAATTAATTGTAGATGATAAAATAAAAGATGTTATAAATGAAATATCTTTTAATAAAGGTGAAGAGTTGTTTTTTGAAATTGATAAGATTAAGAATCTTTCAAATATAGATGCCTATATATATGAAATATTTAAAGAATATAATTTTACTCAATGGAATGATATAATTGATCTATTAGATTCTCAAAGTGGAAAAGAGATTATTTCTAAGAGCCATAGACTATTGAAGGATAGGCAATATCTTATTCTAACTAAAAAGAATGAATTAGATGAGACGTCAGTAATAATTAAAAATACAAATGAAGAAACTAAAATTTCAATAGGAACTATTATTTTTAGTAAGGTTGATAAAATAGATGTAAAAAACCCATATTCTGTTTTTTTAGATTCTACTAGACTGAAATTTCCCTTAAGGATTAGAAATGTAATGCCTGGAGATTATTTTTATCCGTATGGAATGGATGGAAAGAAAAAAGTAAGTAAATATTTAAAAGATCAAAAAGTATCTAAATATGAAAAGGAAAAAACCTTAATATTAGAAACATCTAAGAATGAAATTGTTTGGTTAATTGGCATGAGATTAGATAATAGGTTTTCTGTTACAAGTGAAACTAAGGAAATTATGAAAATTGAATTAATCATATAAAAATCAGAAAATATTTAAAAAATATTGGCCCAGGTTCAGTTGTTGCAGCTGCTTTTATTGGTCCGGGAACTGTAACAATGTGTACAATTGCCGGATCACAATTTGGATTTGCATTGTTGTGGGCACTTTTATTATCAATTTTAATTACAATTTTTTTACAAACTACTGCTGTAAGAATTGGTATTATATCTCAAAAATCCCTTTCTAATGCAATTGTATCGCAATTTGACAATAAGATAATTAGAATCATATCGATTATAGTAATACTATCAGCTATACTAGTTGGAAATATTGCGTATGAAGCTGGAAATATTAGTGGAGGTGTTCTTGGCCTTGAAACAGTCTTTGGATCGATAAAATTTTCTAATGGAGGTAATGTTTATAGCTTAATTATAGGATTCATTGCATTTGTTATTTTATTCTTAGGTAATAATAGAATTTTAGAGAGAATATTAATGCTTTTAGTTCTTTTTATGAGTTTTGCATTTCTTTTAACTGCTATTAAAATAGGATTTGATTTTAAATCTTTTTTGGCAGGTATTTTTATCCCAACATTTCCTGATAATAGCTTACTAATTATTATGGGTTTAATAGGGACAACTGTAGTTCCCTACAATTTATTTCTTCATGTCTCATTGGCAAAAGAAAAATGGAAATCTCCAGACAAACTAAAGGAGGCAAAAATTGATACTTTTATTGCAGTAATTGTTGGTGGATTTATTTCTATGTGTATAATTATTTCTTCTACATCTATAGGTATAGAAAACCTAAATTCAGCTGTAGATTTAGCTAAGGGAATTGAACCTGTTTTTGGAAATTTTTCAAAGCAATTAATTTCTTTTGGTCTATTTGCAGCGGGATTAACTAGTGCTATTACTGCTCCACTTGCAGCTGCATATGTCACCTGTGGATGTTTAAATTGGAAAACAGATTTAAAATCATTTAATTTTAGAATTATTTGGTTTATAGTATTATTAGTAGGTGTTGTTTGTTCAAGCTTAAATATTAGTTCTATAGAAATAATAAAGTTTGCCCAAGTAGCTAATGGTATTCTTTTGCCTTCAGTAACATTCTTTTTAATTTTAATCGCTAATAGTAAAAAAGTGCTAGGAAACTATGCTAATGGATGGGTTCACAATATAATTTCACTGTTTGTTTTTATAGTTACATTAACATTAGGAGTAAAAAGTATAATTAAAGTAATGGAATTGATATAATGAAATTAGAAGAAATTAAAATAAATTCAGATTTAGGAGAGGGTACAGGTATTGAAGAATATATAATGCCTTATTTGAGCTCTTGTAGTATAGCTTGTGGAGGCCACACAGGAGATAAAACATCTATGACAAACACAGTTTTAATTGCAAAAAAATATGGAGTTAAAATTGGTGCTCATCCTTCTTATCCAGATAAAGAAAATTTTGGTAGAAAAAAAATTTCTATTTCTAAATTAGATTTAACTATTTCATTAACAAATCAGATTAATCAATTGGATAAAATCAGTAAAGCTCAAGGTATGAGAATTGAACATGTAAAACTCCATGGTGCTCTTTATAACTTTTCAGCAATTGATTTAGAAACTGCATCAGCTGTTATAGAATTAATGAAAAGCAAGTATCCAGAAATAATTTTATATGTTCCTTTTGGGTCATTAATTTCTAAAGTTGCATTAGAGAATAATATAAAAATATATTATGAGGTTTTTTTAGATAGAAATTATAATGATGATCTATCATTAGTTTCTAGAAGTAAAAACAACTCAATGATATTAGACCATAAGAAAATGTTGGATAGACTAAAAAACGTAATAATTGATAGTAGAATTCTAACAGTAGAAGGAAATTATAAAAAAATTATTGGTGATACTTTTTGTGTTCATGGAGATAGTCCAAAAATGTCTAAAATAATTAAGAATCTATTTATAGATATAAAAAAACAGAATTTAGAAAATTGAATAGCTATAAATTAAAATACTTTTTATACAACAGCAATTGTTTATTAATTGATTGGCCTCAAGAAATAAATGAAAATATAAGCAATGATGTAAATAATTTTAAAAGAACAATTGAATCTAATTTTAATAATATAGTTGACGTAAGATCTTCATATTGTTCACTTTTTTTAACTTTTGAAAATAAAATAAAAAGTTTAATTGAATTAGAAAATAAATTAAGTACTCTTTATAATTCTAGAACATATTTAGATAAGAAAGATAGATTTCTATGGAATATTCCTGTTTGTTATGAGAAGACTTATGGATTAGATATTGAATTTGTTTCAAAAAAAAATAAAATCCCCGTTAGTGATATTATAAAGAAACATTGTGAGAAAAAATATAATTTATACTTAATAGGTTTTTTACCTGGATTTTTGTATTTGGGTTCATTACATGAAGATCTTCATATACCAAGAAAAGAAGAACCAAGATTAAGGGTGCCTAAGGGCGCAGTTGCTATCGCAAATGAACAAACGGGAATTTATCCTCAGCAAAGTCCAGGAGGATGGAATATATTAGGAAACACTCCGATATCTTTATTTAATAAGAGTAAAAACAAACCATGTTTTGCAAAT
>MDTE01035438.1_pt1 | contig 14883 bp, 16 predicted proteins | sample 811231 | NCBI WGS metagenome assembly MDTE01 (sample SAMN05326651, study PRJNA326480) | marine metagenome | isolation source: seawater | place: Indian Ocean: Red Sea | collected 2010 | reverse complement strand
GGAATTGCAGCATTCATGGGAGGGGCATTATACATGATTCCAGTAGTTACATCATTCCCTTCCTTCCTTTCCATTCCAATTCTAGCAATCTTTTACTTATTTGTGACTTGGATTTTCGCATTGCCGGGGTACAAAATTTGGTCCCTTCTTCAAAATTCAATGAATGATTCTTGGACCATTTGGTTTGGAAAATCTGCTTAATTTTTCGTATGATTTTATCTGTATTTTGAGCATTATTGGATGTTGAAAAATTTCTTTGATTTGGCAATCCTTATTGAGGGGTAATTATTGGAAAGAATGCTGAGCGTATGCTTTGCAACTGGGTGAACAAATGTCCGGACTAGAATCGGTACCTAGCGCATACCTTTCAATAGGCTTTTTGACGCTAGTCGGTATTTTAATGCCGTTGACAAATTTCATCATCACATGGGTCGTAAGACCCCGTGTAGACCCTGCAAGACCGCATATAACCAAATCTTATCTTTTGGAAGGGTATGAAAAAGATCACAGTTTGTATCCTAGAAGATTGACTACATTTGAATGTGGAAGTGAGCCGGTAGGTGAAGCAATGATTCAGTTCCACTTCCAGTATTACTGGTATGCTATTATTTTCCTAGTTTTTGATGTCGCATTCATGTTCTTAGTTTTGGGAGGCTTTGTTGCTTCCGATGCAACCGGTCAAGACCTAACGGACAGTGCTAGAGAGAGTGCAGTTTCCAAGGCTAAAAATGCCTTGGTAGTTCTTAGCGGATTTTTTGCCATAATGTCACTTGGCGTTTGGTATGTTTTTAGGAAACGAGGTCGGATTTACATTTGAGGGGATATTATGGCTGATACAGGAGAAAATTTTGCAGCATTCAATAGCAGGGCTTTGGTCGAAATGGTCGGTGGAGTTACCGACGAGGCACTAAAGGTGACAAAAATAAAACAGTTTCTGAGCGTTCTAGCAGGGCGATTTTTTAATTGGGCGGGAAGGAAATCACTCTTTACACTTCACCTTGGAATAAAATGCTGTGCAATTGAAATGGCCGCAGCAGCAACTCCAAGATTTGATGGCGATAGATTCGGAGTACTATTCCGCTCATCTCCAAGGCAATCCGATGTTTTGTTGGTTAATGGCCCAGTTTCAAAGAAATTTGCCGATAAGATTGTCCGCCTTTGGGAGCAGATGCCAGAGCCAAAGTACTGCATAGCAATGGGTGAGTGCGCTATTTCTGGCGGGCCATACTTCCAATCTTACAATATCTTGGAAGGGGTAGATACAGTTATTCCTGTAGACGTTTACATTCCTGGATGCCCTCCTAGGCCTGAGGCATTAATCGATGGGTTCGGGCTTCTTCGTGAAAAGATTATCAGAATCGGTGGAGCTCCAAGTTCTCAAAGAGAAAGTGAGAAACCACTCATAGTTGGAGATGAGTAAAATGGGCACTAGTATTACTGTTTCTCAGAACTCTGAGGCCGCAAATGAATGTTTGGATGCCATAAACTCTAGGTTTTCCGGCTCAGGAATCGTCGCTTCTATCGAGCACCATTCCAATGCTAAGAAATTCGCGTTTATTAGAATTACAACCCCTCCACAACACTGGCTAGCTCTTGCTAAATGGCTATATTTTGATTTAGATGTCAATTACTGCTCTATGATCACAGGAACTCATTTTCCTGACGGACCAGACGAAAGAGGTTGGGAAGTTGCTTACCATCTACTTAGGCAACCAATTTCTAATCAACTACCAAATACAAATACGGTTTATGTTGCTGAGAAGTTAGACGGAAAATTAATTCCAATGGAATTTGAAGTTCTAATTCCATTAGAAAATAACGATTCCCCTACAGTTCCAAGCGTTCAACAAATCTGGGGCGGTGCTGACTGGAATGAAAAAGAAACATGGGACTTGGTTGGAATCAAATTTGAAGGGCACGAAAATATGCATAGAGTACTGAATCCTCACGATAGCCCGGAGGAATTCCATCCTTTGCAGAAGCAACATAAAATTCGATACCATGATCATAACGAAATGTATGATGATGCACAAGGCTTTGGCCGAAAACCAGCGGATGAGGGTCGCGTTAAGTGAGGTTAAGACATGGCACAAATGTGGATTACAATGGGGCCTCAACACCCAATGACACACGGGTTGTGGACTTTGAGAGTCAAAGTTGATGGCGAAACAGTCGTAGATACTGAAGCCGAACTAGGATACATTCACCGCGGCGTTGAAAAGATTTGCGAATCTAGAGATTTCACTCAAGTTACACCTTACTGTGACAGGCTATGCTACGTCAGCGCTATGACTTGGGCAAACTCATACATTTATGCAGCCGAGGACTTACTCGAAGCAGAAGTACCTGAAAGAGCTGAATATATCCGTTTAATTGCAGCTGAATTACAGCGTTTAGCCTCTCACCTAATGTGGCTAGGCGCATTTGGCCCAGATATCGGAAATCTAACCTTAATGACTTGGTGTATGCGAGATAGAGAAATGTTCCTTGATCTATTGCAAGAGCTCGGAGGCTCAAGAATGCACTACAACTATCCAAGAATTGGCGGAGTCAAGAGGGATATTCCAATTGGCTTTGCCGACAGGATGATTGCCAAAGTCAAATTATTTGAGAAGAGAATCGAGGAATATGAAATGATGCTAGATGAATCAACCATTTGGCTAGTTAGATTACAAGGCGTTGGATATGCTAATGCAGAAGAGATGGTCGCTGCTGGAGTTTCAGGTCCAAATGTTAGAGCAGCTGGAGTGAATTATGACGTTAGATGGGCACACCCATATTCGGTGTATGATGAAATCGATTGGGAACCAGCAGTCGAGAAACCCACTTCAGTAAAGGGTGCAGATTGTTACGATCGTTACCGTGTTAGAATGGAAGAGATGCGACAATCCTGTAGGATGGTTCTTGACGCAATCGAGAAAATTCCTGGTGGAAAGAATACCAATTATGCCAATGGAGACGAAATGATATTCCAAAAAGCACCTACTAGAGCTCCTGAGGGTGCAACCGGGTTTAGTAACTACGAGTGTACTAGAGGTGCCTCACAATTCTACATCTTAGGCGGCGGCGAAGGCCGAGGTAAGAATCCTTACAGAGTCTCGATTCGATCTCCAATGTTCATCACTATTCCATTTGTTGCTAAGACAATGATAGGATACAAAGTTGCCGACATACCAGCAATTATGGGCAGTTTCGACCCATGCATCGGGGAGACAGATCGTTGAGGTGATACCATGGATGACGTCTATGACTTAAGGGGACTAATTTTCAACCTTGTAGACAAGACAATACCACCGCTATTGGAAGGCACTCCATTGGAAGATAGCTCAGGACAAATTGCATTTGGATTGGCAACATTCGCTATCGTGAATATCGTATTTTTGATGCTTTTCTTCTCGCAGTTTGCCATACTTTGGATCGAGAGAAAAGCTGTTGCTAGAATGAATGATAGAAGAGGTGCAACAACCGCCTTACGTTCATTATGGGTTGGAGAGAACGGCGTTACGGCTGGCGATTGGTGGAATATGTTGCCATTCGGTATCGGAAAACCAGTCGGCGCTGTGAATAAGTTTTTGAACAAAAAATTTGGAAATAAAGATGACAAGTTTGCCACGGTTGATAGAGTTAACAACAGATCGTGGATGGGATATTCAATATTCCCAGGTTTCTTCCAGAACGTGGCTGATGGAATGAAATTCCTTCTCAAAGAGCACATGGTGCCACAACGAGCAGACAAACTTATCTTCGAAGTATCACCCTTCCTGATAGTTTCTTCAACGCTCTTAATTCTTGGAATTATCCCTCTTTCTAGCGGAATTTATGCAACCAATCCCGAACTATCTATATTGTATGCTATTGCCATTTTTGGTATTGCGCCTATTGGAGTATTCTTTGCAGGGTGGTCATCAAATAACAAGTACACATTGATTGGCGGAATTCGCTCAGCAGCACAATTAACTGCTTATGAGATACCTCTGCTACTTACCCTGCTCTCTGTTGCAGTTTTATCTGGAACATTTAACATTATAGAAAGTGTACATTTCCAACATTCTGCGGGAGCTTGGAATTTATTCTTGATGCCCTTGGGAGCCGGTTTATTCTTACTTACCATGATTGCCGAAGTTGAGCGAGTTCCGTTTGACATGCCAGAAGCAGAGGCCGAACTTGTCGAAGGGTGGTGGACGGAGTACGGTGGAATGAGATTTGGAATGCTATTCATGGCAGAATATATCAGAACCTATGCTGCCTGTTTCTTATTCACCCATTTCTTCCTTGGAGGATGGCATTTACCATTCCAAGGATTGATTAGCACAATTCCGGTACTTGGAGACCTTTACGTATTGATCCCTGGAGCAGTAGTCGTTCTAGTTAAGTCATGGCTTGTATTCTTGTTGGTATTCGTTTGGGCTAGATTTTCTCTAGCTAGAATTAGAACAGATCAAATCTTAGAATTCGGCTGGAGAATATTGCTACCATTGGCGGTTTTCCAACTAGTTCTTTCTGCAGTTTACAGGCTATACTTCTTTGACCCAAAAGCGCTTGACGACAGTGCTTATGGAGGAACATCTTGGGATGCGTTTGGCATCCCATTCCTAATCCCCGCAATTACCACCATTATTTGGCTTGGAATTTTCTTCCTTATGCTGAATGATGAAGATAAGAGCGGAAACACGGAACGTATGTTCCATGTCTATACTGATAAGCCTGCGGGAACATATGTCCCGGGGCAGGAGTGAGGTGAAAAATATGCCAATGCATCCACATGCGAAACCGAATTTTAGAAATCTATTCTGGTACCCATTTAAGATTACACTAATAACAGCACTACGAACATTCCCGATATTTGGCAAGATATTTGGTAAGCGTCTATCAGGTGGCTATCACAATACATCACACCCTGAATTCCTAGATGACGGATCTGCATCAAGAGCTACAAAAAATTCTCAATTTAATGATATTTCCCAACAAGAATTTGCTCCAGATAGAGTGACTTCTGATTTATTCCCGACACTATGGAAGCCCCAAACAGTCCAATATCCATATGAAAGATTAGAGGATATGGAACCATGGCTTTTTGTCCCTGGAAATTATAATGGAAGAATCGGTGTAATTTGGGAAACGTGTACCGCTTGTAAATTATGTGTCACCGCCTGTCCAAATGATTGCCTCCACATGACTACAGAACTTCGTGTCGATGTTTTGGATGGAGCAGAAGGAGAACACGGAGGGATGGGTTCCGAATTAGAAGTCGGAGGCTATGCTGCCCAAATGATTCCTGAAGTCGCAGAATCACTTGATGACTTTAATCATGTAACTGCACATTCCGACACTCCAGACCAATGGAGGTTTGCTGAGGTGTTAGATTTGTCAGAAAACATCGCAACAGTCCGATGGAATGATTCGGGAGCTGAGCAAGAAGTTCAGACCTCAGAATTATTTGTTGCAGATGATCAAATTGTATCGGGCCGTATCGATATGGGTAGATGTATGTTCTGTGGTCTCTGTATGGAGGCTTGTGGATTTACATCTTTCTTTATGACAAATGAATACGATGGAATGTCCGGTTTCACACGTCAAGATCTCTGGTTCGATGCAAGCAGAACTCGTGTTTTACCTTCGGTTCACCAAGAAGCAGTTGACTCCGAATTAGCAAAACGAGCCAACAAAGAACGTGACAAGAGGGCAAAGAAAGCGGCGAGAGCCGCTAAGGAGAGTGCTTGATTTGGACGTAGGAGCAATTGTCGAAGCAGGAGTTTTCTTCCTGTTTGCAACCATCACAATCGGTGGTGCTTTGGGACTAATATTGGCCCAGAGAGTTGCTCACTCCATGCTTTCTCTAATATTCTGTTTTATGGCAGTCTCAGGAATTTTTATTCTCTTAGGGGCTGAATTCCTTGCAGCAATTCAGATTCTAGTTTATCTTGCTAGCGTTGGACTTGTTGTATTATTTGGTATTATGCTCACTAGAAGGCAAATCCTTGAGGAGGACTTTGAATGAAATTCCTCTCTCTAATTACTCGAATTGGTCTTCTAGGTTTAGGGATGATACTTGTTTCAGTGTTAAGTGCTGATGAAGTTTGGGAAAATTCAAGCGAAAATGAGCCAACAACCAACGCACTAGCTGATATAATGCTAAACGAGTGGGCATTACCTCTTCTAATTCTTGGTATTTTGATGTCAGTTGCAATGATTGGAGCAGCGTATTTAGTTCGTGATGAGAGAAGGGAAAATCTTCTTTGGGAATTTGGAGGTGAAGAAGAATGATCGATCCATCATGGGTTTCTGCCCTATCAGCGCTTTTATTCATTATCGGGCTTGGCGGAGCGTTCACCCGTAAGAATGCGATTATTGTTTTAATGTGTATTGAATTGATGCTGAATGCGGCAAATATGCAGTTTGCAGCGGCAGCAGTTCACCATGGAGATGCTACTGGCTGGATTTATACTATTTTTGCAATTGCAATTGCGGCAAGCGAGGTCGCTATTGGCTTAGCAATTTTCCTTGCAATGTATGGTAAGCATGAATCGATATCATTGGACGATGTGGACGTCCTAAGCAACTGAGGTGAAATTATGGCGGGTTCAGGTTCTAATATTATTCTCGACAGCGACATGGTCCAACTGGCTCCACTAATCATTCTTTTACCGATGTTAGCATTCCCGGTAATTCTATTCCTAGGATATATTTTCAATAGAAATCCATTTTGGAAAAATAATTTGAAAGAAGGTGGTTTGATTGCACTTCCTGTAATGGCAGCGAGCCTTATAATTTCATTGCTACTGATTAAAGACCACATCGGTAGTTTTTCCGGAATTAAAGATTCATTGAACCTTCTGTGGATAAACACTAGTGTTTGGGACGGAGGAGTTCTAGAACCGGTTACCTTTGGATTTGGAATCTACATTGATCACGTAACTGTAATGCTATTATTTGTCGCCTCTTTCCTCTGTTTACTGATTAATATTTTTAGTGTAGGGTACATGAATACCGACCCAATCAATGACAATAAGAATCACAGATTTTATGCAGAATTCGTACTGTTTTGTTCTGGTATGCTGGGCATGGTTCTTGCAGATTCATTCCTATGGTTGTTTATTTTCTGGGAAATTATGGGGCTTTGTTCGTACTTACTGATTGGATTTTACTATGAAAAGCCTAGTGCTGCATACGCTGCAAAGAAAGCTTTCCTCACCACACGTGTGGGCGATGTCTTCCTAATGATTGGTCTTGTAATGATGTGGGACTTATTTGGTTCTCTTGATTATGCTGTGGTTTTTGATGAAGCAAACATTGCCGCTGTGGCTGAAGAATCTTCTGGAACCTTACAATGGGCGCTTGGAATGATGTTCATCGGAGCAGTTGGTAAATCTGCTCAATTCCCCCTTCACGTTTGGCTACCCGACGCAATGGAGGGGCCAACACCCGTATCTGCTTTGATTCACGCTGCTACAATGGTTAACGCAGGACTTTACCTGGTTGCCAGAATGTTCCCATTCTTTGGCGATGCATCTCTGAGTGGTGATTTAGTCGATCTAGCGTTTATCATTGCGCTAATTGGCGGGATTACTGCGGTAATGGCTGCAGCAATTGCATTTGTTCAAAATGACCTTAAGAAGGTCCTTGCTTACTCAACTATGAGTCAATTGGCTTACATCTTTACAGGTTTAGGCTGCGCAATGTATCTAGCCAATACCCTAGATTGGCACAATGATAGTGAAGCACATTACATTGTAATTGTCGCATTTGGTGCTGCTTTATTCCATCTATTCAATCACGCAATGGCAAAAGGGATGCTTTTCATGGCAAGCGGTTCAGTTATTCATGAAGTACATCATGCCCATCATCACTTACATCACCACGATGACCATCACGACGATCATCATGACGACCACGGGGATGATCACCACGATGAGGAATTCGATGCTCAGTCGATGGAAAACATGGGTGGACTTGCATCTAAAATGCCCCTCACTGCCACAGCGATGTTGGTTGGCTCAGCATCGATCATGGGATTACCGCTAATAGGAGGATTCTGGTCCAAAGAAGGAATTATTGCAAATGCTTGGAGAGTTGCCCAAGACGACCCTAGATTCCTAATTCCGGCAATGTGCGTTCTAATCGGTGCAGGAATGACCGGATTCTATATGTCCAGAATGTGGTTGAAGACCTTTGCTGGTAAGCCTAACAATGAGGTTGCAGCACATGTTGGTCCGACTAATACATGGATTAAGATTCCACTATTTACTCTAACATTTGTATCATTATCGGCAATTTTGTTTGCCGGAATGGGCTTTACACACTGGGCACCAGACAGTGAATACAGTTTACTTTCTGAAAAGAATTTACTAGAAGGTATAGCTTATGAAATGGAACATGCATTTGCTAATAGTGATGCATTTTTCTTTATCATTACCTACATTGCTATTGCAATAGGTGCTATTTTGGGGCCTGGTTTGGCTATGGCACTTTATGGTGGTAATTTGGCTGAAGGTGAGCAGACCAAACCTTGGATGAGTCCAGTAATTAGATTGAATGCTTGGATTTACAACCGCTTCAATTTCAATAATAGTTCAATCGCAAATTCAAGCCTTACTAGAGCGCTTGAACAAAGGTTGTATTTCGATCATTACTATGATATGGCAATGCTGAAAATTGTTGCAGCATTTTCAAATAAATCAGCCGAGGTAGATTCCAAGGTAATCGATGGCGCTGTAAAGAATATTGAATCTGGCTCACAATCCTTATCCAGCATCGTTCGTTCTTTGACGACCGGTTCAGCAAGAGACTACATACTAATGGTTTCAGTAGGCACTTTAGCAATATTCTTCTTATTGTGGGGGGTGGCTTGATTGAATGATTGGATTTCTATTCCTCTAGTTGCTTTCCCATTAGTTTCTAGTATGGTTTTGTTAGCCTTTGTTTCTAATGCTTCTCCAAGGGTTAGAGAAGGTCTAGTTAAGCCGATTAGAATGGCCTGTCTAGTCTTCTCACTAGTCATGTTAGTGCTAACAACTGGAATGTTTTTCAAATACTTTGGAGAAGTTTCATGGATGGATATCGAGTTTAATGACTATGAGTACTTTGTAACCTATTCTTGGATTGATTCCTTAGGCATAAACTGGACTGTTGGATTGGACGCACTATCTTTCCCTATGGTTTGGTTGACGACTTTCCTGTTGCCAGTAACTATAATTGCAACATGGAATGAGAAATATGGCGCAACCTATTTCCCACTGATTCTGATGATGGGAGGAGCGTTGATTGGCGTTTTCGTGGCATTAGACCTATTCATGTTCTACATATTCTGGGAGTTGACACTAATTCCAATGTTCTTTTTAATTCTCATATGGGGTGGAAAAGATCGAAAATATGCTGCTCAGAAATTCTTCATCTATACATTCACTGCATCGGTTATAATGTTGCTCGGGCTAATCACCCTGTACTTCCTACAGGAGCCATATACCCTAGCCTCAGCAGGTTCCATGACTGGTCGAAGTTTCTCGATTCCAGAATTGATAGATTCCGCTAAGGATGCAAATATTGGAGGTAATTGGTTCCTTGGAAAGACTATGCAGAATATTCTGTTTGTGATGCTAATGATTGGATTTTTGGTTAAACTGCCTGCAGTACCATTCCATACTTGGTTGCCAGATGCTCACGTCCAAGCACCAACAGGCGGTTCAATGCTTCTTGCTGGTGTAATGCTGAAGATGGGTGCTTATGGAATGTTTAGACTGCCTCTGAGCTTATTCCCTCACGCGCTTTATCATTTCCAGTTAGCACTGATGATTATCGGCGTAGTATCTTTGGTATGGGGTGCAATTGTTTGTTTAGGACAAACCAACCTCAAGAAGATGGTTGCATATTCATCTGTTTCACACATGGGCGTTATACTAATTGGCATCGCAACAATGCAACCCATGGGTTGGGCTGCCGCTCTTTTTATGATGTTTGCACACGGAATAATTAGCCCAATGCTGTTCGCAGTTTGTGGTGCTTTCAAGCATCATTACCACAGTATGGAGATTGGTGCTATGAGGGGAATGGCAAAGCATTCTCCATGGCTAGCGACATCTATGATGTTTGCTTGGATGGCCTCTTTGGGTCTTCCACTTCTTGCAGGATTTGTAGCAGAAATAATGATGCTAATCGCACTTTGGCATTTAATTTCTCTAGACGGGTGGAGCATTTGGTGGATGGTTGGCCCAGCACTTGTATTAGCATTGACAGCAGCATATTACCTGTGGTCTATGCAGAGGACTATCTTCGAAGGCGGAGCCGAAACGCAACCACCGGAGTCGATGCGCGGAAAAGCAATTCCAGATATTTCTAATCCAGAGAAATTCGCTATGATCCTTCTTGCTTTCTTCACTATCCTATTTGGAATAATGCCTTGGATTGCCTTAGATATGATGGATGATTGGACTAAGCAGTTTTTCGAAGCTTTGATCTCTATTGGATTCGGAAGGGGAGGTGCTTAATTTGTCATCCTTGAACACTGTAGAGCCATTTGGTGAAGGATTCATAACTGCACTATGTCCTGAATTAATCTTATTTGTAGGATTGATTTTACTAATCATTGTTCCAAACCTTGGAGCTGGAAGATTTAGGATTCCTGGAACTCAAACTAGAGTCCCCTGGTTCTTTGGCGGTAACAGATTCAAATTGACTAGTGACCCTAGACTACCTTCCTGGATAGCAGTTTTAACTATAGGTTCGGCTTTCTTAATGTCAATACTCTCATTCCAAGATGGTGTTGAAAGAACGGCAATTGTTAGCGAAGGCGGTACTGAAATATTGATGGTTAATGCCTTTAGTAGAGTTTTTGAATTGGTTTTCTTCGGTGCTTTGACTTTAGCAGCCTTTGCTTCCATGAACAGAATGGATGTCAAAGGTATTGGAGCGAAATTATCCTCAGATGATTTGTATAATAATCGTAGACAAGGAGACTTCTATATTTTGATGGTGACTTGTGCATTAGGTATGTCTATTGTAGCCTTAGCACAGGATTTATTTGTTCTTTTCATTGGACTTGAACTTGCATCATTCTCAACCTACGTACTTGTTACTTTCTTCAAGGAAACCAAGGCTGGGACCGAAGCGGGAATGAAGTATTTCATTGTCGGTTCAGTTGCCTCTGGAGTGGGTTTGTATGGTTTGTCGATGCTATATCTTTGGGCAGGTTCTCTACAACTAGATGTACTAGCAACAACATTTGCTAGTTCAGGTAGTGAAGCACTTCCAATGATTGCAATCGGATTTGTTTTGGTTGGCTTCGGTTTCAAAGTTAGTGCTGCTCCTTTCCACTTTGCCGCACCTGATGCCTATTCAGGTGCAAGTAGCCCTGTTGCGGGAGTTCTTGCCACTGCCAGTAAAGCAATGGGAATTGTTGGTTTGCTCAGAGTATTATTGATTATTGCTGCACCTGAATCAAGCGAGGATGGAACTGTCTGGCTTGTGCTTCTAGGATTGTTGTCTGTTGTTACTATGACTTGGGGTAACCTAGCAGCCCTTGGAAGTACCAATCCGAAGAGGATGTTGGCTTATTCATCAGTTGCTCACGCAGGATATATGCTTGCTGCGATTACGGCAATTGGGGCATGGAATTGGGATGAGAATTTATCAGGAGATCCTGGCGAAGCGGCAGTAGTTGTTCTTGCTGCAGTAATATTCCATCTTATTGTTCTAGTAGCATTCAAGTTGGGTGCCTTCCTTGTTCTCTCTGTTCTAGAATCAGAAGGGGGAGGCTCAAGACTATCCTCCTTGGGCGGCTTAGCTAAGAGAGAGCCATTCCTTGCAGTTTCTATGTTTATCTTTATGATATCACTTGCCGGTGTTCCTCCTTTAGCAGGGTTCGTGTCAAAATTATTAGTCATAATGGGTATTGTTAACGTTGCTCTGGGGGATATGGGTGATGCTATTGCTTCGGGTAGTGAATTTGGTTTATCAGATGTTCATTGGGTCTGGTGGTTAGCATTTGCTATGATAATCAATTCTGCGATTTCAGTTTATTATTATCTCAGAATTGGCGTTGTGATGTTCTTCGAGGAAGCTGAATCTGGCAGTGAAGGGCCTCCACCTAAGGGTTGGCAAGTAAGGTTCGCAATTCTTGCTTGTTTGTTGGCAACCTTATTCATTGGTGTTGCCAGCGACAAGTTGATTGAAATATGCACTGTCGCTGCTGAGAGTTTCAATTATAATTGGTCTTAAATTAACCTCTGAATGGGTGATGGCTTCAATAAGGGTTGACTATTGGACTGTTTAGTGAGGCATCGTGAGTAGGCGACGTGAAGAAAAGGTAGACGTGGAAGAATTAGCACGTCTAGAAAATCCGGAAGATGGTTTTTCTGGAAAAATTCGTGTCAAGATGCCAAATCGGAAAATAAACGAAATGTTTGCATTAGCAGAACAAATCTTAGGTGGTCGAAGGGTTACAGTTCTTTGTGAAGATGGTGAAACTAGATTAGCAAGAATTCCCGGTAAGATGCGAAGAAGACAATGGGTTAGAGAAGGTGATTTAATTATTGTTTGGCCTTGGGATTTTCAAGATTCTAAAGCCGATGTAAAGCATAGGTATACTAAAACACAATCAATGTATTTGTCAAGAAAGGGTGTACTGCCTGATGATGTAGATGTATTTGGAATGAATGTTACTCATGATGATGATGATGAGCATGACGATTTATTCGGTTCAATGGACCAAGAAGAAGATGATTTGTTCGGAGATTCAGAGGATGAAACCGATGATGATGTCGATGATTTGTTTGGAGATTCCGATGATGATGACGACGATTTATTCGCTTCCAGCGATGAAACTGATGAGACAGCAGAAGAAACCGATTTGACAGATCAAATAGAGACAGAAGAAGAGGAAGAATTTGTTCCGGTAGAAGAGTATCCAGAATCAGGTGAAGTCGACGAGGAAGATGATGACGACGATATCGATATTGATTCGTTGTTTGGATGAAAAGTATTGGCCTTATGGGTGGTCAAATGGTAGGTAAAGACGAGGAATGGGATGAACTTGCCATCAACAAGAACCGTCGTCGTAAGAAAAAAACCAAGTTCAAAAACCTAGAACATCAAAAAGATGCTGAATATTCATATTTTGAGGAAAAGCGGTTTGTTGATACATTAGAAAATTCTTCGGGAAAGTATTCTTGGATGAAAGAGAAGCGATATAAATCGATGTTCAGAGATATTGAAGGTAAGATTCAAGGCGCTATCGGAAAAGGGACTTTTGAGTGGGTAGACCGCCGAGTTTTCGATCAGGTTTTTGATAGATTAACACTGATGTCTTTGTATAAACTCATGAAAAACGGAGTTATTGATACATTAGACTTCCCTGTGGCAAGAGGCAAGGAGGCTCACGTTTTTCACGGTACAGACATAGATGGTAATCCAGTTGCTGTGAAAATTTTCCATACTTCTAACGCAGTTTTTAAGAATTTGATGCAATATATCGAAGGCGATCCTAGATTTACCGGCCTTAGGAGAAGGCATCGCGATCTTGTCGATATTTGGGTGCGAAAAGAACAAAGGAATCTAACTAGATTAGCAAAGTGGGGCTTAAGAGTCCCCAAACCACTAGGTCTGCACAAGAACGTCTTAGTAATGCAATACTTAGGAAATGAAACCTCTCCATATCCCAAACTTCGAGAAGTAAAAGTGGAAAATCCTGAACATGTATATGATGAGTTATTAGAGTTCTTAGCGGTTTCATGGCAAAAGGCAAATCTTGTCCATGGCGACTTTTCTCCATTCAACATCTTGTGGAATGAAGAAGATAAACCAGTGGTGATAGATGTCGGACAAGGAGTAGTACAATCACACCCTAAAGCCCAAGATTTCCTCGTTAGGGATGTTACTAGATTGGTTGAATGGGGTCAAAAAAATAATCTTGAAGTAGACCTTGCAGAAGCTATGTATGAAGTACTAAATATGGACCTGAGTCATATTAAAGAGGTTTCAATCGATTAATTACTCTTCTTCCCAGTTGATAGTTTCATCTTCGGAAAGTTGCATCATTTCTTCAACAGCCTCAACATCCTCTGGATCGACTCGAGATGCTTTCATTCTCCTAGAGCGTCTTTCGCTAATATCAGTTAGACCCGGAACTAAATGTTCAAATCCGGAATTTTGTACCTCTTCGGTTTTTAATTCTATAGTTTCAAGAGAACGGTTAGAAAGTTTAGCTCTTCTTCTATCTTTTTCTAGATAACCGAGAACAGAGCCATGTTCCGACCCACCAGCAAGCATTTCAATTGCTTGTCGTGCGGCAAAAAGGCCTTCTTCTTCACCAATAATTACTACTGTTGATTTGTAAATAGTTATTTCAGTATCGGTGAGGCTTTCAATTAATTTTCTAACTTTACCTTGACTTCCAATAATTCTCGACCTAATTCTTCGTTGTTGATTAGATTTTTTACCAACAAAATCTCTCAGGTCAACCATTTCGAAGAAATGTTGGTCTTCAAATAATCTTAATGCTGCCTTAGGAGCCATCCCTCGACCGATAGCCTTGATTACATTTGGTAATTTCATTGCTTTAACAGGATCATAAGAACCAACCTCTCCCCAAATTACTTCAACTTCTCCGGTGACAGAATCAATATTCAATTCTTTACAACCAGCAGAGTTCCTTAGAGATTTTGCTGTCGAACCCTTGGCTCCAATTAAGACAGCGATCCTATCCTTGGGAACTCTAGGTATAGCTTGGCGCATGTCGTTGCGTGCAGCCCTTCTCTTTTCAATCTCTTGTTCTATTAGAGATGTAAGAAATGAGCATCGAAGTAAAAATCAACATCAAAATTGATGGTGCAAATGAAGGAGCGTCAATGATACTACTGATTGATGCACCAGTGACTACCATGTGATTCTTAT
>MDTE01012416.1_pt1 | contig 14883 bp, 13 predicted proteins | sample 811231 | NCBI WGS metagenome assembly MDTE01 (sample SAMN05326651, study PRJNA326480) | marine metagenome | isolation source: seawater | place: Indian Ocean: Red Sea | collected 2010 | reverse complement strand
TTTAAAGTCATGTCGAATTAAAATACCAGACTCCTCAAAAAGTTTAATAGTTCTATAAACAGTCGCTATGCTAATTTTTTTATCAATTGATGTTGCTCTTTTGTGTAGTTCATCAACATCTGGATGATCTTTGGATCCGTATGTTTCTTTTGAGTCAGATATTACTTTAGCAATAATTTTTCTTTGCTCAGTTAACCTAACCCCTTTTTCTTTACATTTTTCTTCGATTTTACTCATTATAAAATTATAATTTATCTTAAATATACTGGTTTAATCAAACTGTTTTGTATTAAATTTTTCTTAATTAATTTTTCAATATTTTCAGCGTTAAATTCATGTAAACTAGTCTCCTTGTATCCATAAAGGTTAGCCCCTTTTGACAGCTTTATGCCCTTACCTATAGCAAGAGAAACACGTATACTAGTAAAGCTACCAGGCCCAATATTCACGATAACAGAAAAATTTTGATTAATATTTGCTTTTTTTTGTTTACCGAACTCAAATATATTGTTCACAAGCGATTCATTATTTTTGATATTTGTTTGAAATTTTTTGATAAAAAAATTATTATTTAGCCTTAGGCCAATAAAATTATTTTTACCTGTGAAACTAATAATTAAAAAATCTTTTATCATTACTTTGTTTATAGTTTTTTTTTCAACTTTAAACAATTCTTATTCAGAGACAAATAGCTCGGAAGATAATGGGATAATATCAATAATGTATCATAGATTTGAAGAAAACAAGTACCCTTCAACTAATATAAGATTAGAAGACTTTAGGTCTCATATTCAAATAATAAAAGAATCAAATTTTGAATTTATTTCTCATGCAGAATTTAAAAAGTATCTAAATATAAAAAATAGTAAAAAAAAAATTCTTTTAACAATCGATGACGGTTTCTCATCCTTTTATTTAAATGCGTGGCCGATTTTAAAAAAAGAAAAAATACCTTTTATAATTTTTATAAATACTGAAAGTATAGGATCCCCAGGTTATATGAATTGGGATCAAATTAAAGAAATCTCTAAATTCGAATTTGTTCATATCGGAAATCATAGTCATTCTCATGAATATTTAGCTGACATGAGTAATGAAGAAATAAAAAAAGATTTGGAAATTTCAATAAGACTTTTTAAAGAAAAATTAAACCATAAAACAGAATTTTTTGCTTATCCTTTTGGTGAATACAAAAATTCTTTTAAAAAAATTGTTAAAGATTTAGGTTTTAGTTATGGTTTTGGACAACACTCGGGTGTAATGGATGAAACTAAAGACAAATATGAGTTACCCAGGTTTCCAATTAACGAAAAGTATGGGGAAGTTAAAAGATTTAAAAGACTGCTTAAAACGGTTCCATTTAAATATAAAAAAATATTACCTGAGGAAAAATATTTAGATGATCAAAATAATCCCCCTGACGTAAGAATTATTTTTTTAAAAAATGAAAAAAATCTTAAAAATATAACTTGTTATTCAAACGAACAAAATAAATGGAGAAATTCCAAAACTGAGTTTGTAAATGAATTGGAATTAAAAATTATTTTAGCTGGAAAATTTATTACTGAACGTGGAAGAATTAATTGTTCGTTAAGGGAAGACAATGGTGAATGGAGATGGTTGGGAATTCAGTTTGTTATATCAGACTTTTGAATTTTATAAAATTAGAGAGGAATCACTTTTAGTGTTCATCAGAATTGCATCATCAAAATCCATTAATTTATTTTGAGATATAATGCTTTTAAGAATTTCTACATACTCTTTTCCTGTAGCAGCATAACTCTCTAAATAATTAACTAGCTCCATTCCAGATACTTTTTTATTATCTTTTCGCAAATTTCCTCTTTTATTTCTTAATTCTATGTAGGCTTTATGTGTGTTTAAATTTTTTTGATAAGCAACTATTGAAGATCTTAACATAGGAAAAGCTAGTATCTTGTGGTCTTTACTTCCGCTGTCTTTTGGCTTTATACCTCCTTTACCATAAGTCCATTGACCAAACATAGCGTTTCCTTTTAGTGCAAATCTTGAAGTACCCCATCCACTTTCTTTCGCCGCTTGAGCTATGGTTAAAGAAACTGGGACTATATCCATTCTTAATTTTAATTCTGCAACATCTTCATTTTTTATTTGATAATCATCAAAACGTCTTTTTAACCAACGTTTTTCGCCCATTGAATTAGCCGGTTTTGCTAAAATTTTGAAAAGTTTTTTTCTATTATCTAAAATTTTGTTATTCTCATCAATTATTAAAGGTAATATTATTTTTATAAACGTATCTTTTCTTTTAGTGGTGCTTTTTATATTCTTTAAATCTGGAGGAAGTTTAGATAAGTAAACAGGTTTTACAGTTTCACCCAGTCTAATATTATTTAAATCATATTTTAGATTTTCAAATAAATTTAAAGTTATTTTGGTATCTAGACTAATTTTATTGTCATCATCTAAGTTTTTAGCGTTAAATTTTTCGTCAATCTTTTTATTTTTAAATGATTTTTGGTTAGATTTATATTCTTTAGCTACATATGAAAATTTTATTTCATTAGTTACCGTCTTTATAAATGGCCTTACACTAAATAAACTCACTAAAAAGATGATCAAACAACATGTTAAAAGAATATTTGTTAAAACCTGCTCTTTGAAATTAATTTCTGCTATTCTTTTCTTGCTATAACCGTGCTCAGGCAATCTTACTTTGTTCTTTAGTAAGATAAGTTCAATTTGCGATGTGGTAAGTTTTTTTTTTGAAGATATATATGATTTAATCTCGTTGATTTTATAGAGTTTTGCTAGTTCTATTAATTGATCCCTGTAAGGTATATTTTTTTTCATTTATTTTTTATACTGCCTCAACTGAATTAACACCTTTTACATAGTGTTTGAGCAGATTTTGTATTCCTTGTTTTAGTGTCATTGTAGAACTTGGACACCCTGAGCAACTTCCCCGAAGCTCAACTTTAACAACACCATTTTCAAAAGAAACAAATTTTATATCTCCACCATCTTTTGCGACTGCTGGTTTAACTTTGGATTCAATAACTTCATTAATTTGATTAACGACATCAGTATTATCATTTTTGTTTTCTGATATTGGTTCATCTTTATCCTCTTTTTTAAGAATTGGTTTTTTATTGCTTTGAAAATAGTCATTTAAACAAGCAATAACGGATGGTTTTATACTTTCCCAACTCGCTTTTTCTGTTTTTTTTACACTTATAAAATTATCTGATAGTAAAATTAATTCTACGCCATCTATTTTTAGTAAATTTTTTATAAAATAATTGTTAGTTTTTTCAATTTCATTTTTTTGAAATTCTTTTGAGCCTATTTCCGAAATAGTATTTTCTGACAAAAACTTTAAAGCATTTGGGTTAGGCGTATTTTCAATTTGAATCATAGTCTAATTTTACCATAACTAAGGGAAAAATCATTATTATATTGTCACACAAAACCCAGTATATTTTTGACTTCTTTCAAATTTTTCTGAGCTATTAAATTGGCTTTGTCTGCTCCATCTTTCAATACCTTCATTAAATATGTTTGATCTTTCTTCAAGTTAGCTATTTTTTTTCCAATTGGAGATATGGAGGATATAACAACATCCGACAGCTCATTTTTAAATTTTGAAAAATCCTTGCCCTTCATTAGATCCAAAGTCTTGTCTAGAGTTGAATTAGTTAAAAAGGAATAAATATTTAAAAGATTTAAAGCTTCAGGTCTATCTTTTAAATCTTTACTGTACCCGGGTATTGGTAAAGAGTCTGTTTTTGCTTTTTTTATTTTTTTTTTAATATCATCTTCTGAGTCGTTTAAATCAATTCTTGAGTAAGCTGATTCCTCTGACTTGCTCATCTTTTTTTTTCCATCTCTAAGGCTCATAACTCTTGAAATATTTTTTTGAATCATGGGTTCTGGTAAGGGGAAAAAATTTTGACATTTATAATCGTTATTAAACTTCTGTGCGATGTCTCTTGCTAATTCTAAGTGTTGTTTTTGATCGTCTCCAACTGGAACATGGGTGGACTTATACAAAAGTATATCCGCGGCCATAAGATTTGGATAAACATATAGTCCTACGCTAGCGTTCTCTTTGTTAGACCCTGCTTTTTCCTTAAACTGAGTCATTCTATTCATCCAGCCCACTCTTGATACACAGTTTAAAATCCAAGCTAATTCACTATGAGCACTGACTGAAGACTGATTAAATATTATGCTTTTTTGAGAGTCTATTCCACAAGCCAAAAAGCTGGCTGTCGTATCTAATATATTTTTTCTTAATTCTTCAGGATTTTTAAATACTGTTATGGCATGCAAATCCACCACACAATATATGCATGCCATTTTTTTTTGTAGTTCTATAAAATTTTTAATAGCGCCCAAATAATTTCCTAAATGCAGACTTCCAGTGGGTTGGACACCTGAGAAAGCTAATTCCTTAAAATTTTTATTCATTTTAGCTTATAATTTTTTAAATTTAATACTCCAAAAAGATTTGTAAAAAATAGATATAATACAGCAGATAAACCTACCACAATTAATAAATAAATTAATTTAAAATCATAAGTGTATTTAAACTTATCCTCAAAATAATCTAAACTAAAATAAAGGAAAAGACACATTAGAATTAATGCAAATGAAATTTTTACAATATTTAACAAAAATTTGTTTTTAATATTAATGAATTTTTTATTATTTAGTAAATAAATATAGATTAAAACAGAAATCCAAGTAGAAACTGATGTGGCTATAGGAATAATTATAAATCCATATTTTTCAAATAATGAAACACTTATAGAAATATTTAATATCATACTTATTAGAGATATATAAAAAGGAACTTTTGTATTATCACGTGCAAAATAAAAATTAGATAATACTTTTACTAGAGCGAAGGCTGGTACTCCAAATGCAAAATACGTTAAAGCCTGGGAAGTATATATAATATCGTCTATATTAAATGAACCATATCCAAATAAAGAGCTGACAATTTCTTCGGATGCAATTAATAAAGCAAATGTTGCGGGTAAAGACAATAACAATGAAAGCTCTATCGATTTGTTCTGAATTAAATCTATTGAATTTTGATCTTTAGCTTTTATACTTTTTGAAAGACTTGGCAAAACTACTGTACCTACAGCTATGCCTGCAATTGCTAAATTAATTTGATAAATTCTGTCTGCATAATATAAATACGATACAGCACTTGTTTGAAATGATGCGATTATAGTCCCAACAAGTATATTGATTTGTGTTATCCCAGAAGAAAAAATACTGGGTAAAAGTTTTCGAAAAAATATTCTTAATCTTTTTTTTATTTTAAAGTTTATTTTGATAGACGGTATGTAAAATTTCTTAGTAAAAAATAAAAGAATTATAAATTGAAGTATTCCCGCTAAAGTTACTCCGATAGATAGATTTTTTGCAAAATTTTGATTAAAGTAAAATGATACCATCATTGATAAAATCAATATTATATTCAATATAATTGGTGCTGCAGCCGCTGCAGCAAATTTATTATTTGTATTTAATATTCCCGACATTAGAGATGATAAGCTTACAAAAAGCAAAAAGGGGAATGTAATTCTCGTAAACTCTGTAGCTAAATCAAACTTTTGAGGATCTTCATAAAATCCCGGCGCTATAAGATAAACCAAAAAAGGGGTAAATATTTCAATAATCAATACCAGGAGAATTAAAAAAAATAAAAGTAAATTAAAAACTCCATCAGCAAATTTTTTTGCTGTTTCATTTCCCTTTTGTTTTGCATCAGCATAGCTTGGTATAAAAGCTGCATTAAATGTTCCTTCGGCGAACAATCTTCTGAATGTATTAGGCAATCTAAAAGCTACAAAAAAAGCATCAGCGTAAATACTAGTTCCAAGGAAAACAGCTATTAAAATATCCCTCAGATAACCTAAAATCCTACTTAATAAAGTATAAAAACCAAAAACTGACGTCGAAGACAACAAATTCATAATTAAGCCAAAATTATTAGTGATTTAATGTTATTTATATTACATACTTAAATTTTAATGACAAAAAAATCAAAAATTGATCATTACACTGATAAAGAAGCATTGGACTTTCATAATAAGGGAAAGTCTGGCAAAATTGAGATTATTTCATCAAAATCTCTAACAACTAAAAGAGACCTATCTCTAGCGTATTCTCCAGGAGTTGCGGTTCCAGTTAAAGAAATTTCAAAGAATCCAGACGCTGCTTATGAATATACAAGTAAAGGAAATTTAGTTGCTGTTATAAGTAATGGGACTGCAATTTTAGGCTTGGGTAATTTAGGTGCCTTAGCCTCAAAACCTGTAATGGAAGGAAAAGCTGTTTTGTTTAAAAGATTTGCAGATATTGATGCCATAGACATTGAGATAGATAGTAAAAATTCAGACGAAATTATAAAGTGTATTCAAAATATTGGAAATAGTTTTGGTGGAATAAATTTAGAAGATATTGCAGCACCTGATTGTTTCATTATAGAAAAGAAATTAAGAGAGACTCTAGATATTCCCATTTTTCATGATGACCAGCATGGTACTGCGATAATTACATCTGCAGCTCTAATTAATGCTTTAGATATTTCTAATAAAAAAGCTGAGGAGGTAAAAATTGTTATTAATGGTGCAGGAGCATCAGCGCTAGCATGTGCAAACCTTTTTAAAAGCATAGGTATTAAAAGTCAAAATATAATCATGCTTGATAGAAAAGGAGTAATTTATAAAGGTAGAGATAATATAGATCAATTTAAATCAGCATATGCGATAGAGACAAAACTAAGAACGCTCCAAGAATCAATAAAAGGAGCTGATATTTTTTTAGGTTTGTCCGCAAAAAATGTTTTAACTCAAGAAATGGTAAAATCTATGGCAAAGAATCCAATTATATTTGCTTGCGCTAACCCTGATCCAGAAATAAAACCAGAGTTAGTTGACGAGGTCAGATCAGACGCAATTGTTGCAACTGGAAGATCTGATTATCCAAATCAAGTTAACAATCTAATAGGATTTCCATATATATTTAGAGGTGCTCTTGATGTAAGAGCAAAAGAAATTAATGAGGAAATGAAGATAGCAGCCGCTAAATCTATCGCGGCTTTAGCTAGAGAAGAAGTTCCTGATGAAGTTGTAAATGCCTATGGAGGAGAAAGACCGCATTACGGTAAAGAGTATATTATCCCATCAACTTTTGATCCAAGATTGATAAGCAGAATACCTGCTGCTGTTGCTGAAGCAGCAATAAGAAGTGGGGTAGCACGAAGAAAAATTTCAGACATTGAGTCTTACAAAGATCAATTAAGTAACAGACTCGATCCATCAATGAGCATCATGCAAGGAATTAATGCGCAAGTTAAGAAAAGACCAAAAACTGTTGTTTTTGCAGAGGGTGAAGATCAAAATATGCTCAAGGCAGCAGTTGCTTATAAAAATAGTCGTTTAGGAACACCAATCTTAATTGGAAATGAAAAAAGAGTAAAAGAACAATTAAAAGAAATTGGATTAGACGAAAACTATAAAATTAAAATTGTTAACTCAACAGATAAAGATAAAAGAGATTTATATTCAAAAAAATTGTATGCCAAATTACAAAGAAAAGGTCTTTTAGAAAGAGATGTCGATAGGTTAATAAGAAATGATAGAATTGTTTGGGGATCATCAATGGTTGCATGCGGTGACGCAGATGCAATGGTAACAGGCAATATTAGGCACTACGCTGCATCAATTGAGAGTCTTAATAAAGTTGTTGATGCGAGACCTGGTGAGATTTTATTTGGTCTTAATATGCTAATCACACAAAAAAAAACTGTGTTTGTTGCTGATACACAAGTAAATGATTTTCCCTCTGCTGATCACCTGATAAAAATTGCACTTTCTAGTGTGAGAGTTGCAAGATTATTCGGCTTTGATCCCAAAGTTGCCTTTTTATCTCATTCAACTTTTGGCAAACCAACATCTAGAAATACCAAACATGTAAGAGAGGCTATTGAAATACTAAAAAGTAAAAATGTAGATTTTGATTTTGATGGCGAAATGCAACCAGATGTAGCTTTGAATCCAAAGTATCAAGAAACATATCCTTTTTCCAAAATAGTAGGTAAAGCAAATATATTAATAATGCCTGCGCTTCACAGTGCAGCAATATCAACTAAATTAATGAGAACTATTGGTGGCGCCAAAACAATTGGTCCACTCTTGATTGGATTAGGATTGCCAATCGAGATTGCTCCTCTCAGATCTTCGCCAAATGATATATTAAATCTTGCTTCGGTTGCTGCTTATTCTTCTGAGGTAATTGATTATAAAAATAAGAAAAATTAATTTTTATTTCTACTTAAATCTTCAACTAAAATAATACTTGGTATAACTTCTTTTAAACCATAAATTTCTTTTGCCTCTTCAATAACAGTTCTTTTCTCATCTGGTGTCATTGAAATTCCAAATATATAAGTTTTACCGTTAATTGTATCAATATTATAATTAGATGATTTGACATTTTGATTAAAAATCATTGCAGTTCTTAATTGAGTTGTAATCAAAGCATCTTTTGCGGTATTTCTAAAATTAGTTTCACCTTTTATTGCCATTGCAGTTTTTACAGACCTAACACCTTTTGTTTCCCATGCTAACTTTATAACTTTTAATTTTTCTTCTGGCTCATCTACTTTACCTGAAATAAAAATATTTCCATCGATTACTTTAGTGTTTATATAAACTAAGTATTTTTTATCCGTCAAAGTTAATCTTGCTGTAAGGTTTTTTTGCATTATAGAGTCATCAATTTGCATTCCAACAGTTCTAGGATCATAAGCAATACTGACCCCAGAACCAAAAATACCAACTGAAGAAGTGCCAACACATGAATTTAGAATAAATACTAAAAAAAGAAATATTAAGTACTTTTTCATTTTTTTTTAATTTTTAAACATAGATTATAAATCATTTTTTTCGGTAAGTTATTTTTCTCTGATACCAGTTTTACAACATCTTTTAAAGTATATCTCTTCAAATAACTTGAGATCTCCTTGTTTAATTTCCTCTCATCAACAGAAAAATGGTTATTTTTTTTTAAATTTTTCTTTGACAATACAACTGTCAGTTCGCCCTTAGTACTACTTTCAAAATTTTTGAAATTATCAATACTTCCTCTATAAAAAGTTTCATGTATTTTTGTCATTTCCCTTCCAATAAAAATACTTCTATCTTTAAAAAAAATTTTGAAATATTTAAGGTAAAAATTTATTTTAATAGCAGGAATAAAAAAAACTATACTAAAATCATAATTATTTATTTCATCGAAGACTTTTTCTAAATCTTTAATTTTCTTTGGTAAAAAACCATAAAATAAATATTTGTCATCGAATCCAGATACGCTTATTGCAGTGGTTATAGCTGACACCCCAGGGATGGGAAATATATTTATATTTTTTTTTATGCACTCTCTTAGTAAAACTAATCCAGGATCCGATAAAATTGGTGTGCCTGCATCTGAAATTATTGAAATAATTTTGCCGCTCTGTATAAGTTCAATAACTGATTTTATATTCTTTTTTTCATTAAACTTGTGATTAGATACTAAATTTTTTTTAATATCATAGTGATTCAACAACTTAATTGACCTTCTTGTATCTTCACAAAGAATTTTATGAGAATTTTTTAATACATTTAAGGCTCTTAATGTAATATCTTGTAGATTACCTATTGGAGTTGAAACAATGTATAAACCTGGTAAAAAATTACTCATAAATTATGAAAAAAAATTTTAGGATAATTTTATCTTATTTGTTAATTTCTTTTAACAGTAATGTTTTTTCTTTAGAAAATAACAATGATAAACTACTTAAAATTGGTGTTTTGGCTCCTTTTTCAGGAGAATTAAAAGAACTTGGCGAGTCAGTTCTATACTCTGTAAATCTTGCTTTACATGAAATTGGTGACAAATCAATAAAAGTTTACCCGAAAGACTCTGGCTCTAGAAATGAAAAAATTTTAAAGTCTTGTGAAGATTTTCGAAAAGATGGAATTAAAATTATTATAGGACCTATAGATTCGACTTATATAAAGGAATTAAATAATTTTAATGATTTAATTTTTTTATCACTTTCCAACATAGATTCTGCCTTCAAGGAAAATGTTGTTTTAATGGGCATAAATCTAGAATCTCAACTAATTGCAATAAATAAATTCATAAAAAAGAATAAGAAAAATAAAACCATTATATTATATCCTGATAACGATTTTTCTAAATACGTTGAAAAAAACTTAAATTTAGTAGGTATAAAAAATAAGAAACTTTTCAAATATAGTGAAGATCCAAAAAAACTAACCAGTCAAATAGAAAAATTAACAAATTATAAACAAAGAAAACGAAACTTAGAGTCAAGAATAAAAAAATTAGAGAATTCTGATACTAACGAGGATTTGAGGGAACTAGAATTATTAAAACAAAAACATACTCTTGGAAGAGTAAATTTTGACTCGGTCGTTATAATAGATTTTGGGAATGGTTTAAAAAGTGTACTCACATCACTTGCTTATACAGATGTACTGGGAGATGATGTTTTGATAATAACTGCTAATCAATGGTTTGATAAAAGTATACTAAATGAAAGTTCAATAAAAAATTTTTACTTTCCGTCTATTAATTTTAAAAATTTAAAAGATTTTAAAAAAAAATTTAATGAGTTTTATAATTATAATCCTGGTGATATTACTATTTTGTCCTACGAATCTGTTGGGCTTGTTTACTACTTTTGGAAAAAAAATATACAAATTAATTCACCAAAAGACTTTAATATTAAAAATGAAATTAAAGGTAAAATTGGTAATTTTATAATATCTGACAATAAAATAATTCAGAAACTCGATATTTATAACTTGAAAGAAAATACTTTTGTTAAAAATAACTTATAATTTTTTTTTCCAATTTTTTATAAGCTACAAACCTATGATCAATTAAAAGTTTAGTCTTATACTCCATCTCACCAAAAGTTTTTGAGTGGCCTTCTGGAATAAATATTGGATCATAACCAAATCCATTTTTGCCCTTTTTTTCTGATATATTTCCTTTAATAATTCCTTGTTCTGAAATTTTTTTACCATTTGGCCATTGTATAGTTAGGGAGCAAACAAATTGAGCTCTTGTTCCTTTATTAGCTTTTTTAACTTGTTTTAAAATTTCGTCCATAGCATTTTCAAAACTTCCATAAATTTTTGCCCAACGAGCAGAATAAATTCCAGGTTTCATGCCTAAACAATCTATTTCTAATCCTGAGTCATCCGAAATAGTGATCAAGTTCGCTTTTTTACAAAAGAAATCAGATTTTATTTCAGAATTTTCTTTAAATGTTTGGCCACCTTCGTAAGGGCTTTCAATATTTAATTCTAAAGGTGATAGCTTTTTTATACTTTTTGGCAGTAAAAAGCTTATTTCTTTGAATTTTCCCTTATTGTGTGTGCCAATTAAAATTTTATTAATTTTGTTCATGTGGATCTAGAAATTTAGTATTTAATTACTATATATCAAATATGGCTAATTTAAACGATCAAGACAAAAATAAAGATAAAGCCAAGGGGGTTGAGTCTCCAACAAAGAAAGAGGGGGGGACCAAGGAAATTTCAATTGAAGAAAAACTTAAGGAAACAGAAAATAAGCTATTAAGATCTCTTGCTGAATTAGAAAACCAACGTAATAGATTTGAAAGGGAAATTAAAGAAGCCATAGATTTTGGAGGCTTCAACTTTGCAAGAGAAAATCTGGCGACATTGGATAATTTGCAAAGAGCCTATAGCTCAATCAAAAGTGACACGTCTTTAAAAGAAAATAAAGATTTAAACAAATTTTTGAAAAATATTGAAATTATTGAAAAAGATTTGTTGTCGATTTTTAAAAAAAACAAAATTACGAAAATAGAATCTATTAATATGAAATTTGATCCCAATTTTCATCAAGCTATTACTGAAGTAGAAAATGATGAGGTTGAGACCGGGACAATAGTTCAAGAAATTCAAGCTGGTTACATGTTTGGGGAAAGATTGCTCAGACCATCTATGGTTGCGGTTTCAAAAAAAATCGAAAACAAGGCCAAAAAATAGGAAAAAGTGAAAAAATTAGACATTTTACATCTTGTAGAAGTTCAAATAGCACCCATATATATGAGGTATTATGAGTAGAGTAATTGGAATAGATTTAGGAACGACTAACTCTTGTGTTGCTATAATGGAAGGCAAGCAAGCAAAAGTTATTGAAAACGCTGAAGGTCAAAGAACTACACCTTCGGTTGTAGCTTTTCTTGAAAAAGATGAAAAATTAGTTGGTCAACCTGCAAAGAGACAGGCGGTAACAAATCCTAATAACACAATTTTTGCAGCTAAAAGATTAATAGGAAGAACTTTTGACGATAAATCGGTAAAAAAGGATGTTGAAAAAGTACCATTCAAAATAATTAAATCAGATAAAAATGATGCATGGATAGAAGCAAAAGACAAAAAATATTCTCCATCCCAAATATCAGCTTTCATTCTTCAAAAAATGAAAGAGACGGCAGAAAAACATTTAGGTCAACCAGTTACAAAAGCAGTAATAACAGTTCCTGCATATTTTAACGATGCACAAAGACAAGCGACAAAAGACGCTGGGAAAATTGCTGGTCTTGAAGTATTGAGAATTATAAATGAACCTACGGCTGCTTCTTTGGCATATGGTTTAGACAAAAAAGGTGGAAAAAAAATTGCTGTTTATGATTTAGGTGGTGGGACGTTTGATGTATCTATTTTAGAAATTGGAGATGGAGTTTTTGAGGTAAAATCTACAAACGGAGATACGTTTTTAGGTGGAGAAGATTTCGATGATGCAATAGTAGATTATTTAATCTCGGAGTTTAAAAAAGATAGTGGTATAGATCTTAAAACAGACAAGTTAGCATTACAAAGATTAAAGGAGGCTGCTGAAAAAGCTAAAATAGAACTATCAGCAGCAACTCAAACTGAAATAAACCTTCCGTTTATAACTGCAGATAAGACAGGTCCAAAACACATTAATTTAAAATTCACTAGAGCTAAATTAGAGGCGCTAGTCGAAAGTTTAATTGAAAGAACTCTTGAACCATGTAAAACAGCTTTGAAGGATTCAGGTTTTTCAGCTGCAGAGATAAATGAAATTGTTCTTGTAGGTGGAATGACTAGAATGCCGAAAATAGTAGAAACAGTTAAAAATTTTTTTGGTAAAGAACCAAACAAAAGTGTTAATCCAGACGAAGTTGTTGCAATGGGTGCTGCTATACAAGCAGGAGTGCTTCAGGGAGATGTAAAAGACGTTCTGCTCTTAGATGTTACACCATTGTCTCTAGGTATAGAAACGCTGGGTGGTGTTTCAACAAAATTGATTGATAAAAACACAACTATACCAACAAAAAAAAGTCAGGTTTTCTCAACTGCTGAAGACAACCAGCCTGCCGTATCGATTAGAGTATTACAAGGTGAAAGGGAAATGGCAGCTGACAATAAAATTTTAGGTAATTTTGAACTTGTGGGAATTGCACCTGCCCCAAGAGGTATTCCACAAATTGAAGTAACATTTGATATAGACGCCAATGGTATTGTTAACGTGTCTGCCAAAGACAAAGGGACGGGTAAGGAGCAAAAAATTCAAATTCAAGCATCAGGAGGACTGTCAGAAGAAGAAATTAATAAAATGGTCAAGGATGCTGAGGCTAATAAAGAAACAGACAAGAAAAAAAGAGACTCTGTAGACTCAAGAAATCAGGCTGATACGATAATACACTCTACTGAGAAAAACCTGAAGGAGCATGGTTCTAAAATTAGTGAAACTGAAAAAAAAGCTATTGAAACGGCGATTTCAGATCTTAGAAATTCTCTAAAAGGGACAGATACAGAGGAAGTTAAGAAAAAAACACAAGCTTTAATTCAGGCCTCAATGAAATTGGGTGAGGCAGTTTATAAAAGCCAACAAAAACCAGATAGTAAAACTAGTAAAAATAAAGAAACCAAAGGCAATGAAGAAAAAGATAATGTTGTTGATGCAGAAGTTGTAGACGCAAAAGAAGATAAAGAAAAAAGAGCCTAAGACTAATTTGTAGGAGCAAAGCTTCTTATGTCAAAAAGAGATTATTATGAAGTCTTAGGAGTAAGCAAATCCTCAAAAAAAGACGAAATCAAAAAAGCGTACAGAAAATTAGCTCTCAAGTATCACCCTGATAAAAATAAAGGCGATAAAAGTTCTGAGGAAAAATTCAAAGAAGCGAGCGAGGCCTACCATGTATTATCCGACGATAAAAGAAAAGCTAATTATGACCAGTTTGGTCATGCGGCTTTTCAGGGATCTAGTGGCCAGGGAGGTTTTGGAAATTTTGATTTTTCTTCCTCTTTTTCAGATATTTTTGAAGATGTTTTTGGTGATTTAGGAGATTTTGGCTTTGGATCATCTTCTAGAAGATCAAGAAGATCTTACAACAGAGGTAACGATCTGAGGTACGACATATCAATAAATTTAAATGATGCATATACTGGAACTGAAAAAAAAATAAATTATACCACGTATAAAAAATGTAAAACTTGTTTGGGCAGCGGAGCTAAACCTGGCTCAAAACCATCGGCTTGTAGCTATTGTGGTGGACAAGGTAAAGTAAGGTCTAGTCAAGGTTTTTTTACTATACAACAAACTTGTCCTGAATGTGCGGGTGAAGGAGAGAAAATAACAAGTCCTTGTAATAGTTGTAATGGGATGAGCAAGGTTCAATCTAATGAGAATGTTTCAATTAAAATTCCTAAAGGAGTTGATGATGGAACAAGAATTAGACTTGCTGGGAAAGGTGAGGCTGGTAATAAAGGTGGGGTTAATGGAGATTTGTACTTATTTGTG
>MDTE01149937.1_pt1 | contig 14888 bp, 12 predicted proteins | sample 811231 | NCBI WGS metagenome assembly MDTE01 (sample SAMN05326651, study PRJNA326480) | marine metagenome | isolation source: seawater | place: Indian Ocean: Red Sea | collected 2010 | reverse complement strand
TGCACCGAGTGGTGTTCCCGCCTTTTTTGGTGGAAGTGACAGCGAGGAAGCGGTTGGAAATGCTCTCCAACAAGGCATTGTGGTGGTCGCTGCCGCAGGAAATGATGGTGAGTCTGGCGATGATAATGATGTTGCAAGCCCAGGGATAGTAGAAAATGCCATATGTGTTGGAGCCGTTGATACACAAGGAAACATTTGGGAGGGTTCTTCGGTTGGAGATAATAACGGTCGATTACTTCCACCAATGCTTCCTCGATTTGACCCGGATCAAAAGCCAGAACTCGTCGCCCCCGGTGAACAAGTTCCTGTCATCCTACCCGATGGCCAATGGGGTCTAGCCAGTGGAACGAGTGCTTCCACCGTATACGTTTCGGGGGCCATCGCTCTCATGTTTGAAGCACATCCTGAATGGAAACCAGATGGTGCTCAAGGTGGAAGTGAATCCAGTGTAGAAACCATCAAAGAATGGATCCAATCCTCAGTTAAACCAAAAGAAAGCCAGAATGGGCATGATGATTACTATGGTTATGGATTGCTACAAGTGGAAGCGTTGATTACAACAGCCGGGCAAAATTAAGCCTTGGACATGAGCGTCACAAGCGTACCCTCGTGGAGTGGAGTGAATGCAAGATGGTGAGTTTGTTGAACGTTTTTTACCCAAGCAATCCATGCGTTGAAATCGATAACCGAGGGGTCATTTTCCTCCAATTCACCAACCGGAACCGGAGGCTCAAAAGTAAATAAGACACCTTCTTTACTCAATAACGATAATGCTGAATCCAGAAGAGATAATTGTTTTTCAGGTGATGTGTCAACAATAATACAATCACACGAAGGAGGAAGTGGAGGATCATCATCAGGTTTTCCAGCAGCCATCCACGCTTTCACTTCTCCGAGCATGATCAATGGATCTCCAACCACAACTCTTGCCCAACTCTCTGCCTTATATCGGTCGAGAAGTCGTTTTATGATAATACCAAATCTGGAACCTTCCTCAACGATGGTATAAGATTCTGGCTGATGGTCTGGGCTCTCAAATAAGTCCATGAGCCATGCGGAGCGGTAGCCTATGCCTCCTCCAAATTCAAGAATAGTTTTCGGATTTAATCGCCCAATTGCGTCACGAAGACGACGAATGACCGAAACGGACCAGTGAGCCATGCCCATATGCTGCAATTGAATACCAATATTCGCAGCAACTTCCGGTTCTTCACGTGGACGTTCTTTGTCGGGAACCAACAAGGTCTCGAAAAAAGACGCACTCATGGTATTGGGTGAGGCCTCACAAACTTGAACCCTCCCTTTCCCGGCAAATACAAAGCCAATGGTTCACCGGCCGAAGTCATGGAGGATACATCGGAACCTGATGATGAAGCGGGTATTGGTGCGGATTGTCCAGCTTGTGATGATGTCACAGGGCACGATATCCTCAAAGAACAAGCGAAAGGTTCGGGAACGGACTACCTCGTACGTTGCCTCACATGTTCCAAAGTTCATACCATTCAGGTTCGACCACCTCGAGCGGTTGAAATTCCATTTATGCTCAGTGAAGGGCCAACGACTGAATTGGTCAATATCGATATTGATGCAGATGAACGTTTGAGTATTGGTGATTTTTTTGAACAGGCTGAAGCCATGTGGGAAATTAATCGAATTGAAGACAAGGAAAACCAATCAAAGAAATCCCTTCTCGCTTCAAACATCTCGCGAATTAATGCGACTCGAGCCGATGTTCTAAGAGTAAGGTTGACCCTTACCAAAGGAGGCGTATCCATTAGTTCTCATGTAAATGTACCCAGAGACACTACCTTTCAAGGCGGAACATTGTACGATTTTGCTGGAGAAACCTGGAGAATAAGAGCGATTCATACTGGAGAAGGACGGACCATGAAAGGAACCGTAGCCGCCCAAAACATAAAGCGAGTCTACCTTCATGAGGTGAAGCGTGAAGAAAAGCCACGTCAGCCGAGAACTGAGAAGGAAAGAAGGCAGGCATGGAAAGAAGGCCGACTGGGTTACAACCCAAACCCCATCAAAACTGATGTCAAAGATAAGCCTGAACCAAAGCCGAGCAGGCGGAACACGCAACGCAAGAAAAAGAAACGAACCTGATCATGGACGGTTGGTCCAAGGCATCAAAAATGCCTTGGCGACCTGTGTTCCGATGGTTGGATTTTCGCGCAATCTTCTGATTGAGTATTCATACCATTTTTCTCCATATGGTATGTAGACACGTGTCATGTGACCATCTTTTGCTAATTTTCTTCGCAACGGCCCTCTTACACCCAGCAAAAACTGAAACTCATAACCGGGCCCTTTGAGATGTCTGGATTTCCCAGCATTTGCACGTGGGTCTTCTTGATTTGGTTTCATCCCTGCGTCACTCAAAGCCTGCAATGAGTGGTTGATGACTGGATGATCATGGCTGGCTATGCCAACATAGGAACCCGATGCAATCATGGCGTCAATGCAACGATTTGTGGCCTCGATGATATCTTGACGAGATGTGTAAGCCATTTCCTCAGGTTCGAGATAGATTCCTTTGCATATTCGAAAATCGGTATCTGGACCAAGCGTTTTTTCAAAGCGAGCTATATCATCAAGAGTTCGATGCAATCGACCTTGAAGAACACACCCCACATTGGTGATACCTTTGGCATGCAAATCGAATACAACCTGTATCGTATCTTCTGTAACTCGATGGTCTTCCATATCCAATCGCACAAACATATCGTGTTCAGCAGCCTTTTGCACCAATTGTTCGATGTTTTTCATCGCCAATTCTCTGTCGATGAGTAAACCGAAAGCCGTTGGTTTGATTGAAATGTTAGATGGTAAGTTATTTTCAATAATCGCATCGATGAGTCGTTGATACTCCTCGAGGAAATATGTCGCCTCTTCCATGGTTGAAATTTCTTCACCAAGGACATCAACCGTGAAACAAGCCCCTTCTTTTTCAAGGCGCTTCATGACCTTTACCGCATCATCAAGAGAAGAGCCAGCCACGTACCTTCGAGATACCCAGCGAACAAACCATTTCGGCATGCGAACGGTCATCCCTACGATAAGTCGAGAGATGGCTCCCACCATGACCAGAGCAAGAGTAGGCAACACTTGACAATTGTCATTGAAGCATGGCTTCGATATCCTTGGTCCTTACCACTGGAACATCAAGTGACGCCAGATATTCGATGATGGCATTTCTTTGCCAAGCCTTGAAGGATTTTCGCTCAAGTGTTGCAACTAACTGTCCCCCAGGGAAGGCTTCTCTGGTTGATGAAATAGCGGCAGAGATGGATTGTGACCAATTTCCTAAAGGCGTTTCACCTTCTACTTCTGGAGCCTCAAAAGGAAGGGCATAATTCGCAAGCATGTGGCCAAGCCATACCCCTGGAATAGCGGCAAGTTTGTTGGCTCTTGGTGCATAGTGACCCCCACCTAATGTCACAACTACGACGCCTTCACCAGGCCAAAGAGCAGGGAGTATACCGTCTTCCAAACCGAGGCCTCGCCAAATAATTCCTGCCAATAATTCTGCAGCACCCATATGATCCCATGTATCTTCAGTAGAACCAATTTCAATGAACAAACTCGGTGATTTCAACCAAGGACCGTGATGTGTGGTTTCCAGCGAAAGTGAAAAATCATCAAGTTCAGAACCATGTTTCAATAATTCTCTCCACCATGGGCCTAATCGTGGTGAAGGAGGTGGACAATCTCCCGCTTTCCCCCCATAAGGAGGATGCTCATCTTTACCAAGTTGCATGACACCAATTGGATGCAGAGTAAGACTTGCTTGGCCTGAGGCAGCAGAATGTCGAGAAGGGAAAATGACCTCATCCACGACCTCTCCGGTGGCTTGTTGCCACCGCAAATCCAGATGGTCCTCTCTCAAACATCCATCGGGTAGCCACCACATTCGCACTTGATGACGAGCACAGGCTCGTTGTTGTTCCACATCTGGCAGATCTTCCCAATCACCCATGGCCAACAAACACTCGGCTTGATGGTAAGAGGCCACGTCACCCGAACTGACGGCGATTAACACGACCATGTCAGTCCGTGATAATAATAGCAAAAGACATTGACGGTAAACGTAGCATTCACATGGGCGAAGCCGTTGCAGACATCATGCCATCCCCACTTGCCGCACCATGGAAAGTGTTAGCGCATGGTGAACGTCATCTGGTAATCGATGTTGATGGAGGGCTACGTTGGCTGAATGAAACCAAAGTGTACCATCCATTTCCAATTAGCATTACCAATGCCGTGGTCATAAAAAATCACCTTGTAGCGACGTGGGTCGACCACGAATTAAGATTAGCACGCATGGCGGCTATCTCTTTAGAAGATGGATTTGAAGAGGGACCTCGAAGAGGAGACCTAAGGGCACAAGGTAACGCCTCACCGCTTCAAGTAGCTGGAGCAGATTGGTCGCATACACTTGATAGTGAGCCTGTGGCCATGGCATGTGATGAAGAGACCGTGTATTTTGCACTCTGGACCAGAGGAATATACGCTCTTGACGTCCACGCAAATGAGAGATGGCGAGCGGAAATCCCAGCCTTTCTCGCTCTACAAAAGCGACCACGAAGTGATGAACTACTATCACTCACATCTGATGAATACCTCAACGTTTGGAGTCGAGGAGGGGGATTAGTACGTTTAAGCAAGGAAACTGGCGAGCACATCGATGAATCTGATCTTGAAATCCAAGACCACATCGTTCAGGTCTTCAAAGGCAATGGACATCTCCTCTGTTCTGCAAGTGGCGACATATGGTGGCATCTTGATGAAACAAAACTCATGGCAAAAGTCGGAGAACCTGTCCGTGACGCAGTCTGGGACCAAGGATGGAAAATCATTTCTTGGTCAAGGGACCTTACTTTCGACCCGGTAAGCGAATACAAGAGAAAGGATTTACCGGTTCAATTATTGAAGCAAAGCCACTGGCTTGTCATCGATAATCAAAACAAAATCGATTCTTTTCTTGGCATCGAAGCCGAAGAAGAGTAGATTACTCATTGTTGACGGTGTATCCACAGCGTCCACACGATTTACGATTTGAGTGAACGGCGAGAAAAACACCAGGTCCACACTCAGGACAAAACTCTGCCTTGCGGACAAGTTTGCCATCATCCATGCCATATTTCGACCATTTTGCACTTGCGTTTGGACCATCACTCACTGGATTCACCACCTTCGTCTTCACTGGATTCTTCTGCTGCTGGGTTCAGAGCAGAAAGTTTGTTATGAACGTACTTAGGTTCAACCGAAAGAGCTTGAGCGTCTTGGTAAATGAGACCGATACCGGTAGTTTGGGCTCGTCCAAATCTGGTGGTTACATCCTTGATGACAACCAGTTCTTTTTTGGACCCTGGTTCAAGTTTGTTCAACCATTCGGTCATGGCTTTTCGTGTAGGCGTGGGCTGATTTTCGTGTCGAATGATGAATTCAATTTCGACGCGCTTTAGTAATGCGTTTTCTCTTCTCTCTACGATTTCCATATTTTCATCTCCTAACGAACATTGACCTTCAACGCATAGGTTCCGGGTCTGTCAACTTGAAGTCTTTGAGCAATTTCGGAGCGACCCGGTTTCATGATCACAACATAACCTTGCCAGTCAGAGGATACTTGCGCCGATGGGCATCGGTCGCATTGGTCTTTACCATCCGTGAGGATAAGATGACATTCAGCACATGCAAATGGGTTCTTTGGCATCTTAATTCACCTACCTCTCTTCCTCAAGCCAGGTATGGCATCCCAATCCTGTTTGCTTGCATGTTAATCCAATTTTAGAACGGCGTGGGTCGCTCGTATCTGGAGAAAGTGATACAATACGTGCTCGAACGCTGTCACCAACCCCAATTTTCTTTCCGGTTTTTCGACCTTCAACCATGTTCATGCCCACGTTGATATCAACGTGGTCTTCCATAATTTGCGATTTGTGAAGTAGTGCTTCCATAGGACCAATTCGCACGAAAGCACCGAATTCATTCACTTCGCTGACCGCACCTTCAACGACTTCGTAATCATCCATGCAATACAAGAGTGCGTCAAAACGAACTTGTTGGTAAACAGCACCATCACCGTGAATAATTCTTCCACGGCCGAGTGGTTCGTGATTTGCGGTAACCAGAATAAATCGGTTCATATCATCAAACCGACCTTCAAATGCTGAAGCTGCCAGGCGGTCAATATGCTGATTCAGGCTATGCCCTCTTCGCATATACTCTGCAGGTATTCGGATGGTGTCTTCCTTTGTGATAACCTTGTACATGGTATTGCCTCCTCGGGTTCCCAGAGGCAGCGAAAACAGATGGTAATCCATCCGTCCTTCACCGGTAATCCTCAGGAGGGAAGTGACCGAAGCCATTTCGCCCACCTTAGGCCGTTATTTAAGCCGTGCGTTGCTTGACGCTGAAAATAGGGCACACAATACGGGCCCTACGGGCCCGAATCAGGCAAAGCATAACATACTCTGAGTTTCTGATACCTTACTGGTGAAAAGGTTTGAGAATGGCTAAACCCGGATTTCTGGTCTGTATATTACTGACCACATCCTTGCTTTCACCGGCTCTTTCTGCTGCAGAATCCTCGCAGTGGGACAGTGAAGAACAACCTTGGGCACAATATGGAAGAAACCCTGAGCACGACTTTAGTCCACCCGACCATAATACGGAGTCAATGTCAACCATCGAATCACCAATCATCAACTGGCAAGCATTTGATGGAGCAGATGATGTGGATAGTTACAGCAGCGTCATCGGCAATTTCAGCCAATCCATAACCCGTCCAGATGCTGCTTTAGAGCGTTGCGGCTTTCATAGCCTCTTTGCGGTGATGACGAGAACGGTTGGAGATTCTGACACTGGAGATAGACATCTCTCCATCATCGACGGAGATTCTGCAAAAGTTGCTTGGGATGTGAATCTTGGTTCTGCTTTGAGAATCAGAGCCACACCAATTATCATTGATGTCGATGGTGATGGAATGAATGAAATCATCGTTGTTTACGATACGGACAGCGCTCTGAACGTGGATGTATGGTCGCCCAGACTCACTTGTGAAGAATCAGGATGGGTAAGCAACGATAATGTCAACCAAAAACTGTGGACTTGGACTGATAACGATCTGCGACTCTCAGCACCAAGCCCTCACCTCCCAGTATCACAAGTAGGTCATCGTGCGTATACTCAACCGCTATTGGCTGATTTATCAATGGATGGTTCCCCAGAACTCGTCTTGGCAGGAGTCAACCAGAATACCGATTATCCTACTGTTGTCGCCATCCCGCTCGTACTACAAGGCCCACCAGAAACCAATTGGGAAGTTACACTTGACCGAGGCACACATCCAAGTGACCCAAGCTTTGCTGCACTTGATGATTCGACAGGGTGTGTGGTTCTCACAACCATTAACGCCAACAGTGGAAGCATGTGGTTATGGAAGATCGATGGAAGTTCAGGCTCATTAGACTGGGATAGTGTAAGTATCTCAGGAACTGATAGTGATAACGATGCGCCTCGCTTGAAATTACCGGGACCGGTTGTAACCCAATTGGACAGCGATGCTGCTCCAGAGATGATCGTGACACTACCAAGTGATACCAACGGAAGAGACAACGGATACGGAGCACAATTTGTTGGGTTTGAATTAACGAGCACCGATGAAATCTTTCGATTCAGGGCGCAAAATGGTTATGCAGACGCTATGCCAACACCGGTTGATACCGACGAAGATGGCATCACGGATCGATTATGTTGGGTAACATGGTATTCTACTTCATCGGTCTCATTCAACCGTGAGGGCATGGTCGGATGTCATGATTTGACACTCGACCCGCCGCTGAAGGAATGGGTCAAAGTCATGAATCGTGGAAATAGCGGAAATGATAACGATGAAATCGCTGCTTCTCCGGTCATTGTTCTCGATTTGGATGGACAAGACCCTCATGAAGTGATTGTCGGGTTTGGCCGCAGAGTTTTCGCTTTTGATGGAAATTCAGGTGCACCCGCTGACATCAATAGCGCATGGTCCAGTCCAATCGATACCAATCATAGGATGTGGTCAGCTCCTGCGGTTGCCGACCTTGATGGAGATGGGTATCTCGACATCTTGTGGGGTGATACGCTCATATCCGAATCGCTTCCCGATTTAGCACCCCTTGCAGATGGTAGAGGAATTGGATTCAGTCCCGTTGACCCAGATCCCGGTGAAGAATTAACTGTAAGCGGATTATTCTCTAACATTGGAACCATTTCAACTGAAGACCCAGTTGATGCGGTGTTGTTGAGAAATGGACAAGAAATTGCACGACATCGAGTTGAGATTGCAGAGCCTGTCTCTCCATCAGGTGAAGGTGGACCGGTTACATTCAGCGTAGAAATTACGGCTGAATTGGGCGAGCATACTTTTTCTCTGGTGCTCGACCCAAACCAAAATATTACACAAACCAGATATGACAATGATCAAATTTCTGTCAATCTATCAGTTGTTGAGCCATTTGTTTCCCAAATTTCTACACCATCTGAAGTAACCAGAGTCCAACCAGGACAAACGGAACCAATCGAAATTCAACTCACATCGACCGGCTCTCGAACTGGAACGTGGACGTTATCTGCTGATGATTCTAACCTCGACGAAGATTGGACCTTTTCCTTGATGCAAGGATATTCCTATCAACAAACTCTTGAGCGAGACACACCAGTTTCTTTGGTCTTTGAGGCGGGTGTGCCCAATGATGCATTAGGAGGAGAATCCGGTATTGTAACGCTGACACTTACTTTGGATGATGACCCCTCAATTTATGCGACGATTGCATTGCCCATTGAAGTCTTTAGAACCAGAGGTTTAGCGATGGAAGGACCATCAGGACTGAGCATCAGTGAAGGTGGAGGAAGATTAAATCACGATGCAAAGGCTTGGGTAAGAATTGAGAATTTGGGCAACGCTCCAGAGAGTACGTCCTCAATCGATTTTTCGGCATCTTCGTGGGGAACCTCTCCTCGCTTGGTTGATCAACAAGGTAGCGAAGTCGTAGATCTTGAACTGCAGCCTGGTGAATCTGTCGAGATGTATATCACCCTTCAAGTTGCGAAAGTGACCTCGACAACATTCGATCTGACAATTTGTATTGGCTATGGCGATGAACAAATTTGTGAAATCCAAATTATAGTAATGCATGCTTGGGAAGTTAGTTCACCTCAACCACACATTCGCACCATACCTGCTACAACCCTCTCATGGCCTCTTGAAGTAGATCTGCAAGGAAATGATAACATCACATGGACCCTTACCGGCTCAGGAATGGTCAACGAAGGATGGGTATGGACCTACGGTGGTGATTTTTCGATCGATGGGCAAACCATTGTGGCCAGTGGAACAGGTTTAGCAACAGGTTGGATCAATCTATCCTTGCCAGAAAACACGCCTCCCAATCGCCATTTTTTCAATCTCTCTGCTAATAACCTCGAGACTCACAACCTGAATATTTCATTGCATGTGCTTCAGGTATTCCGTTCACAAGCAGCGGTTGTAAGTCCCACATCACCTGCAACATTGAATGTAAGTGAAGCAACAAAAATTATTCTAAAACTTGAAAATCCAGGAAATGGAGAAGATACATTTACCCTGACTGGGCAATCTCTCGCAGGTAATTTGTCCTCGGCACCAAATGTCGCATTCGACATACCTGAGCCAACAAAAACCCTGTCTGCAGGAGCCTATACATTCATGCCCATCTGGGTCACACTCGCATCAGAAATACCTGCAAGAGAAAACTTCCCTCTTCAATTTACATGGACCTCGGTGAATGATGAAGATGCGAGTTATGTGGCAAATCTAACCGTCCAAGCGAGGCCTGACCACCGTTGGGAACTTGACATTGCCCAAGGATATGCCTTTGAGGTGATACCTGGTGAAACCTTATCCTTTGCACTTACAGCAAAAAATATCGGAAATGCAGAAGATAACATTACGATTTTTTCACAATTTGAGCATGAAAGAAACATAGAAGATCTAAGCAGTTGGGATGAATTCACCATTCAAACTACCGCCCTTCAAGTGAACCAATCACAGATTCTAGAATTTCAAATTCAAGTACCTTCAACGTCATGGGCATTTGGAAAAACATATCTTAACCTGAGTGTTTATTCAGACTCTTTGTTACTTGAGGAAAAAATTTCACTCACCTTTGACATCAGTGAAATCGCAGGATGGCGTTTCAATCTTTCAAATGCATCACTAGAGGTTCCCCCTGAAGGAGGCAACATCACACTGATTGTCGAACAACGGGGCAATAGTCCCTCCAGCCCTTGGTTTACCAAAGCAGGAGAGGGTTGGAATGTCACCCTACCAAAGAACGGAACCGTCGTCAAACCAGGAGAACAAACACTTGTGACCTTTTTCGCAACACCTCCAGAGCGATCACTTGCTGGCGAAATCGGTGTCGTAAGAATACGAATATCAAACGGTGATGGAGCAGGGCAAGTAGTCGAAGAAGTACCCTTGAGAGTAGGCACGGCTCCAAAGATAGAGATTGGCAATGCCGGTTATTGGTACGTCAATGAAGACGGAGGCATGCCTACGGCATGGATTCACAATCAAGGCAATGATATCGCTGTCTTGGAGATTCAATTATCAGCCAGCCCTGACGGCTGGACAACCTCAGGATCAGCCTCTCTTGTATTATCACCAGGTGAAATAAAGGGAATTCCAATGGAACTCTTTGCAAATACTGATTGGGATAAATCCGGCTTTGGGATGACGATTTCGATTACGCATCCGCTACTTGGCACCACAGATTGGCCGATTCAGATAAGGCATGCCAATGTTACCTTTGCATCATCTCCGGTCATATCAGGATACCAAACAAGTGTGAAATCTATCGAGTTGCACAATCCGAATTCGATTTCCGCTTCGGTTGAAAAAGGAACTTTGAGCGGTAATTCTTGGATGATTACGCTCGACAACCTGCGAGAAAATATTTCATTAACTGCCGGTGATGATTTACTCACATTACATGCAGATGGAAGAAATATTCCAGCCCATTCTGCCCAATGTACGCTGCTTTCACCTGATACTGAGAAATTAGGCCTCGAGGCAATATCCGAAAATTGGGTATCATGCTTCATTGAAGCCTCTGAGGATTCCGAGGCCCAAATCAATCTGATTTTGCGCTCAAGTCGAGGGGAATTATTACAACAATCAACAATTGAGTTACTTGCAGGGAAAAATCGTACCGTCAATCTAAGTTTCGTCAATTGGGACCCCGCACCTGGTTCTGTTGATGTGATTTACGAGGTCAGTGATAGCCTTGGCATTCAGCTTTCAAGTGGACAAACAACATTGATGTCGCGAGAATCAGGATGGAATATTGGCGTTGCAACATTTAGCATTGATTCCGAATCTATCACGGTAGGTATTTCACGACTCAACCAAGGCTTGGTACAGTCTGGCATTTGTTCTTTGATTATTCAAGAGGTAGATGGGACATGGGAATATACGGCATATGTAGACATTTCTGGGAGCACTTATGCGCCGATTATTCGTATCGATCGGCCCGAATCCATTACTGAAGGCACCACGCTCAAAGCGACGATTGGGTGCATGGCACCATACGATATTGACGATGATAACACAGATGATTCCATGACAAAAGTAGCCGGTTTGGTCGATGATTTGGCAAGCCAATCATACGATGTTGCTATCGGTCTTGGCTTGGGAACGCTTTTGGTCATTGGTGCATGGTTTGCTGGAATAATCGGGTCCGCCTCCAGCGTCCAAAATAGAGACAAAAATGAAAATGCAAATAATCCAAAGGGTGAAACTCCAGAAGAAAAAGTCATACCTGACCTTGAGGAAGAGGATGAGTTTACATTCATTGATGAGGATGACATCTCTTTTGAGGATGATGAGGACGAACCTGTTGTCGTTGAAACAAAAGAAGAAGAAATCCCCATTGAAGAATCGACAAAATCGGCATCTGCAAGCGGACGATTGAGCGCTCTGAGACAAGAAATGACCAGCGATGATGACAGTCCACAAGAGCAGAAACCTGTTGATGATTTAGAGAGTAGAATGAACAAGTTCTTTGCTGACAAGTGATTGGCAAAACCATGGATGAGTCATTCATCGGACTCGAAGGCACTTCGCCTTTTCAGACCCTTGACTTAATTCACTCGTCTCGATTTGAAAATATCGTAAAAGCACTTACTGGTCAGTGTGAATGGAAACAAGTCATCGATGGTGATGATGAATTGAAGCAGAGGTTGGAAACACAGGGTATCGAAAATCACGATTCTCGCGCTTCAATACCATGGGATGATGCAACATTGCTATTCATATCTGGAAAGAAAATAGGGCTTGAGGGTCAATTGGATGTCGGATTGTCAAGGGAAAGGTTTGGTCGCTTTCCATATGGGAACGGATCGGCACTGGATTATCTCATCGAATGGATTCGGCCACCAAAAGGAAGGGACAGTGAATTTGATACGATTTTTGAATCTCTACAGCAGTTGAATAATCGTCTGCCTGAGCATCTTTCGTTAGGTAATGCTGGCTTACATATGAGAGGTTGGATCAGTGTTGAAGAGGTCAAGCAACTAAGAAGAAATTTGACTGGAAGAAATTGGACACCGGCCTTTGATGAACCACTCGACGGGGGATGTCGTGATGTGGTCAAACACCTGAGTGCGCATTTGAGGTCTGCTGAAAAAAGGACAGCAGGGTTACTACTGCGAAGTCACAATTAGAAGTCAACACCGGTTAATCTCTCAAACATACTCGCATACAATGCAGCAGTGTCATCTATGACCGATTGAGGGAGGGCTGGTATAGGTGGGTCTTCGTCTCCGGCATCTCTTGCAAGCCGAAGGGATTCTTGATGTCCAGTTTCAATGTAATGTTGTCTTACAAATTCTTTAGACAACTGGACGATTTCTCCACCATCATAAGCGTCCAAATCCCACCAACGATCTTCATCGAGCGTACCAAATGAATCAACCAAAACAGGTACACGACCAGGTCCAAGAGCAAACTCCTTCTTGCCATCAACGTGAATGAGACCTCGCTTTGCTGCCTCAACTTCAATCAATTCATCAACACGAAGCACAACATCGATAATTTGGTCGAGTTCATCCTCGCTAATATTGGCGATAGCAAGTGCTTCTTCTCTATCGATAAGACGGTCATATGCTTCAAATTTCGTAGTGATTTCTACACATGGTTTTGGTAATTTTGCACCTTCTTCCAGGACCGTTCCTGCTTCAAAGCCGAGTGATTCTACAGATAATTCACCCCGCTTGTATCGGCGCCATCCAGAGCCAGCAAGATAGTGCCTGCAAACGAATTCGAGGGGGACAAATACCCATTCTCCATCTCGAGGTAAAGTACCAGGCTCACGATATACATCCACACGTCGAACTAAACATCGGTCTGGACCATTACGTTCGACAATGTGTGTTCGACAAATGCCTTCAGATTCAACCAAAGAAAACCAGTGACATGTTGTTCTGTTCAATGATTCTCCCTTTCGAGGAATCAAACTAGGGATAATCTGGTCAAAGACTGAAATTTGGTCCGTATATCTAAACTCAAGAATATCCGGATCGTCGGTTGACCACACCTGTTTGACTTTGCCTGCATATAACATCTCGCCCATACGTGGATGGCTGACGAGAAGTCACTTGAATATTGTCTATTGAATCAAACCAAGTGCATCCTCGATTCTATTCAATTCTGGACCTGTCGTTTCACTTCCTACGACCACTCCTTTGTTGGATGAACAAATACCTGCTCCCACAAACGGAGAGCCAAAAGAAACGGTGCCGACCATAGCGGGAACACCAAGGGTTTCTTCCATAAGTTTCGCTTCGTCTGGATGTACGTCAGGGTGCAGTAAAACACCTTGATCATTGGCTACGGCAAGACTACCTACCACATCATCAGAAGCAATGCTGGAAACAATAGCTGGAATCCCAAACACCTCTGAAATAATTTCAACGCCGTCTTCGGGAATTGCTGGAGACAATACGGCGCCTTCACTGTTGCAAACAATCAAGTTACCTGCAGTGTTTACGCCTCCTTCCATAACAACCACGTCGCCATAGGATGTCAATTTGTCAATATCTGAATCGGTTGCAATGTCCGCAATGGCCAGTCCTTTTTTGGTTCCAGCCATGAGGGAGCCAATCAATGAAGAGCCACCTATGCTTATTGAACAAGTCTCTAATTCTAGAGATGTCGCCATCTTTTCGGTGATGTCAGAGGCAAGATCTTGTGGATGGAAAAGAACATCACCACACACAGCCAGGTACACACCAACTTGGTCTGAACCCAAAATGTCCGAGGTTACGATGGCCATAAAATCATCTCGTTATTCAATGGAAACGGTGCCCGCATAAAAGAGAATGGATAGAGAAAGAATGAGGGGAAGGAAAGGAGAGGGGCACAGTGACTGCCGTTCCCGTGGGCTCTCGCACCACAGTACAAGGACAGACGCAGGTGGGCTTGACTTCCGGGTTCGGTATGGGACCGGGTAAACACCACCGCTATGACCGTGCACCCAACTCCTTTCGAATTGGATGTGCAATCGGTTGATTGCGTTATATTGGCATGGATCTGTGAACGAAAGGTACTCGCGGTGTAAAAAAACAATAAGTTGCGGAACTTTAGTCACGCTGGACTGAACACGTCGGCGAACCTTCGTGCTTACATCCGCGCTCTATATTCTCATCTTCTATGAGCGTTCTCTGCGTGTCTCGTTTTTGGGGTGGCTTCGAGCTTAGATGCTTTCAGCTCTTATCCTCTAGGGCGTGGCTACCCAGCATTGCCTTGTCAGACAACTGGTAAACTAGTGGCCCCGAGCCCTCGTTCCTCTCGTACT
>MDTE01026025.1_pt1 | contig 14889 bp, 16 predicted proteins | sample 811231 | NCBI WGS metagenome assembly MDTE01 (sample SAMN05326651, study PRJNA326480) | marine metagenome | isolation source: seawater | place: Indian Ocean: Red Sea | collected 2010 | reverse complement strand
CGGCCAGCCAGAGAGAACCCACCCCCAGCTTCTCAGCCTCTTCGATCAGGACAAAGGATTCGTCGAAGGCGTCCTGCTCGGTCCTGCCCTCGACAACCGGAAATTCCAGGAAAACTCCAAACTCCATTACCGGCCTCCCGCTGGGGCGTGGTTGGTATTGCCAGACCTGCACCCATCAAGTTCTCAGATAGTTTTAATCGCCAACTCTGGGGGGATGTCGGCGCTATGATAGTACAAGCCCGTAGGTGGGAGTCAAGAATTGACGCGAATACGGCGGGGAGCGGGCGTCAGACCCTCTAGGAGCTGCCTCACCTGCCTGGCGTTGTTGACCCGGACCAGGTGGGAAGCGCAGCGGCAGTCCGACGAACCGAACCCCGGAGCCGGCTGAGTAGCTCCTTCAAACCCCACGGCGCTTTTGGTCCACTCACACTCCCAGCGCTGCCCGTCGGCCAGTTGCCAGGCGTACTCCCACGGTGCTTCCAGGCTGAGATAGTCGGCGTGCCAGTGCAGTTTCTTGTCCTGGGAGAGGTGCCGCGAGACGCGGGCCTGCAGCCCGCCCAGGGCGCTTCCGAAGTAGATGTAATGCCCCCGGGGAAAGTCCAACCAGCCCAGCTTGCCGACCTGGACCTTGCGCCGCGAGGGGAGGCGCAGGACCACCGCATAGCTACCCGTCTGGCGGGCCTTGGTCTTGGAGAACTTGGGCGGCATTGAAAACACTCAAAACTAGCCGGCTACCCTGTTGTCATTCTGAGGAGTGAAGCAACGAAGAATCTGCCATCGATCAACCTGGCAGACCCTTCGCTCGGCTCAGGGTGACATCAGTACAGCGGCGTCTCGCTCCCCGAAAACACGTCCCACTACAAACCCCCGCGAAGCGGACCAACCGCGGCCGTGCCGCTACTTTTGTGGCTGGATGATCACTTTCAGGGACGACTGGGCCTCGGCGGTGAGCTTGAATCCCAGGCCCGCCTCGTCCAGTCCCAGCCGGTGGCTGATCATATCCCCCACCTGCACCCGGCCGGAACCGATCATCTCCAGGGCCGTGGCCAGGTCGCCGGGCGCGCCGGCGTAGGTGGTGGTCAGGGTGGCGTCGTTGCGGAAGAAGAGGTCGTTCACCGGCACCGATATGTTCACCCCGGGCTCGGTGGGAGCGAAGAAGAGCACCGTCCCGCCCCGGTCGACGGAGTCCATGGCCTGCTGCAGTGCCGGCGGCGCCCCGGTACAGGCGATGACCAAATCCGCCAGGCGGCCGTCGTTGACCTCCCGCAAGCGGGCCGGCACGTCCTCGGTGGCCAGGAAAGTGTGGTCGGCGCCCAGTTTCTTGGCGGCCTCCAAACGATCGGGCACCATGTCGGTGGCGATGATACGCCCGGCTCCCAATGCCCTGGCCAGGTTGATGTGCAACAGGCCGGCCAGGCCGCTGCCCAGGACTATCACGCTCTGCCCAGGCTGGATGTTGGCCCGCTTCTGGCCACGGTAAACACAGGCCAGGGGCTCGGCGAAGGCGGCCTCGTCGAAGGAGAGCCCGTCGGGCATGGTGAAAACGCCCCGGTCCACATTTATGGCCGGCACCCGCAGGTACTCGGCTAAACCGCCGGGCTCGAAGGTGGTCTCGCGGAGGGTGTCGCAGACCGTGTGGTGTCCGCTGAGGCAGTAATGGCAGGCGTTGCAGGGCACATGGTGGGTAACGATCATGCGCTCGCCCTCTTTGAAGCGGGCGACATCCGCCCCGGCCTGTACGATGGTCCCAGCCACCTCGTGGCCCAGGACCAGTGGGGCCTTCTGGATGCGGTACCACTCCATGACGTCGCTACCGCAGATGCCGCTGGCTTCCACTTTAACCAGCAACTCGCCGGGGCCGATCTCCGGCACCGGCATCTCCTCCACGCGCACATCGTGGTTGTTGTAGTACATGGCTACACGCATGTTCGTCTGTCCTCTGATAGATGGGATTGGAGCTAGTCGGCCAGCGACGCCACGCGGCCGTTGCCAGCCTTCACGCTGTCGAAGACCTCTTGGGCGGACTCCACGGTGCCGCCCTCGTGGACGATGTTGCGCAGCGCCCGGATCATGGGCACCGGGTGCTCACTCTGCCAGATGTTCCGGCCCAGGTTGATACCGATGGCGCCGTTGTCCATGCCGTCTTTCACGAACTCCAAGACCTCGCGCTCGGTGTCGGCCTGGGGGCCGCCGGCCATGACCACGGGCACGGGGCAGCCGTTGACCACCTTGTCGAACTCCTCGCACCAGTAGGTCTTGACCACCTTGGCGCCCAGTTCGGCGCAGATGCGGGAGCACAGGGCCAGGTAGCGGGCGTCCCGCTTCTCCAGCTCCTTGCCCACGGCGGTGACGGCCATCACCGGTATACCCAGGCGCTCGCCCTCGTCCACCAGCTTGCCCAGATTGAGCAGGGACTCTTTCTCGTAATCAGAACCGATGAATACCGAGATTCCAACCGCCGCCACGTTCAACCGGACAGCATCGTCCATCGAGGTGGTCAGGCCTTCGTTGGCCAGGTCGGCGCCGACCATGCTGGTGCCGCCGGAAACGCGCAGGATGATGGGGGTCTTGGTGGCCGGGTCAACCACCGACCGGACCACCCCCCGGGTGGCGAAGAGGGCGTCAGAGTAGGGAAGCAGGGGTTTTATCGTCTCGCCGGGTTGCTCCAGCATGCGGGTGGGGCCCTGAAAATACCCGTGGTCAATGGGCATGAACATGCAGTGCCCGTCGGGTTGAATCAGTTGCGCCATGCGGTTTGCCATTCCCCAGTCCATATCCGTACCTCTCTTACCTATATAAGTATTGTGGACTCTTAATTACGCCATCTTATGTCGACTGCCACATTATCGCCGCTGGTGGGCCGGGTAACAAGACGGGACCAGCCTCCAAGTTATGCCTTTGCCGCACCAATACCGTGGTAACGCACATCCCAGGTGATCAACACCGGGAGGGCGTTGGGCAGCCAGGTGGGTACAAAACCCTTGTCAGTCTCTTGGTATAGCTCATCGAAGTGCTGGTTGATCACGGTCTCTGCTCGGTCGCGGTCTTGGGGCGCCAGCCAGATGCCCGCCAGGGCCCCTTCCATAGCGGATTCTCTGTCTTGGGGATAGCCTGGTTCCTCCGGCGCACCGTCGAAACTCCAGGGGTGGGGGAAGAACTGGACATCGGGCAGGATGCCCATCTCCCACAGCGCCGGCAGCAGTTCCGGGTACCCCGGCACCGTCGCCTGTTCTTCACCGTAGACCATCTTGAAGAGTGTGGCGTTGTGGCTGGGGTTGGGCGCGCTCCAGATGGCGATGATGACCCTGCGCCGTGCCGCCGCTTCCAGCTTCTTCGCAAAAACATCGATGTCTCTGACGAAGTAGGTCACATTGGCGGCGTACACCACGTCCCCCACCGCGCCGTGGTCGTCGGTCCAGTCCGCCACTATTCCCCGGACGTTGGTGATGGACGATTCCTGGGCGCAGGCGTGGAATTCCTCGACCATCCCCGGCGAGGGGTCCACGTTGATGACCTCCTTGCACCGCAGGGCCATGGGCAACCCGATCCGCCCCGCGCCGCCGCCGGCATCGATGAACACATCGTCGGGCGTCACATAAGAGGCCACCGCCAGGAAATTATCGTCCATCTCCCGCCTGGGGTCGGCGCGAAACCGGGCGGCTATGGGCCCTCCCCAGATGTCAGGCTGCCGTGGGCCTTGCAGACGCACCCATTGTTCCTCTGACGCGTCAAGCAGGGCCGCGTATTCTTGAACTGCTCCCATAGTTCCTCGAATCATGCGGATTTTGGGCGGTATTATGGTGGCCTGTCGTACGGGGGACAAGTTGGCCAAATGCGCACGATTTCGTCGTTAAATCTTGCCGGACGTCGATTGTCGTTTCCAGGGCCTTCGGATTCTTGACACTACTATGCCCCTCTGTTACAACCAAGCCAAATTCCGATACTAAATATCGGGATTTCCAACGCAAACCGGCAGGAGGCCTGACATGGGCGAGATTCTAGGAGCAGGCACCACCCATTACCCTCCACTAATCACCCCCGACGAGGACCGGACATTCCCCCTGAACCGCACCCTCAAGTACAACGACAAGGTACCTGAGGAGATTAAGCTCCCCACCGCCTGGCCCGAGCCCATGCGCGTGGAGTTCGGAGAGGACGAGGGATTCAAATCGGCCCAGGAACACCGCAGGCGGCTGGTCAAGGCCTTCCGTGAGATTCGCACCGCCATCGACGATTTCAATCCCGACGTGGTCTTGATCTGGGGCGACGACCAGTACGAGAACTTCAAAGAGGACATCATCCCCGCCTTCTGCATCCTGGCCTACGACCAGTTTGAAGGCGCACCCTTCACCAACCGGGACGGCAGCTACAAGCGCAACGTCTGGGACGAGCCCCAGGAGAAGTCCTTTGTCTACAAGGGCGCTCCCCAGGCCGGCCGCGCCCTGGCCAGCGGTCTGTTGGAACAGGGCTTCGACGTTGCCTACTCCTACAAGCCCCTCCACGAGAACGGACTGGGCCACGCCTTCATCAACACCCTGCTGTACCTGGACTACGACAGAAAGGGTTTCGACCACCCGGTACTGCCCATATCTGTCAACTGCTACGGCAGCAACGTCATCCGCAACCGCGGCGGCGCCATCACCCAGAAGGTGAACGGCGTGGAGATGCCCATGGACCCGCCCGGTCCCTCGCCCAAGCGCTGCATGGAACTGGGCGCGGCCACCGCGCGGTTCATCAAGGACAGCCCCTACCGGGTGGCCCTGGTGGCATCGTCCAGTTGGTCCCACGCCTTCCTCACCCCCAAGAACCACTGGCTCTGGCCCGACGTGGAGTCTGACTACGCCCGGTTCGAAGAGCTGCGCGACGGCGACTACGACGCCTGGAAGCGCATCACGACGGACCAGATCGAAGACGCCGGTCAGCAGGAGATGCTGAACTGGATGTGCCTGGCCGGAGCGATGCAGGAGATGGGCCGCAAACCGGAGATCCTGGACTACGTGGAGACCTACGTGTTCAACTCCAACAAATGCATGGCCCTTTTCCAGCCCTAGGCCGGCCGGACTAAACCGATTTATCGAACCTACAGGCGGAGAAATAATATGGCAGAGATCCTAGGAGTCGGCGTCACCCACTCCCCTTCCCTGATCACCCCCGACGAACTGAAAAACTATTCGCTGACCCGGGCCCTGCGGAGCAACGACCGCATCCCGGCCGAGCGCAAAGTGCCCACGTCTTGGCCCGAGGCTATGCAGGCCGAATGGGGCGACGACGAGGGCTATACCTCGGCCGTCACCCAACGGGAAAAGCTGGCCGAGGGCTTCAGAAAGGTGCGGGCGGAGTTGGATGCCTTCAACCCGGACGTGGTCCTGGTCTGGGGCGACGACCAGTACGAGAACTTCAAAGAGGACATCATCCCCGCCTTCTGCATCCTGGCTTACGACGGGTTCGAGTGCCAGCCCATGGTGAACGGCGACGGCGGCCAGCGGCCCAACATCTGGAACGAGCCCGCCGAAAAGGTCTTCCGCTACAAGGGTCACGAGTCCGCCCGCTACCTGGCCAGCGCGCTGTTGGAGGACGGGTTCGACGTCGCCTACTCCTACAAGCCCCTCCACGAACCGGGCCTGGGCCACGCCTTCTTGAACACCCTGCTCTACCTGGACTACGACCGCAAGGGGTTCGACTACCCGGTCATTCCTTTCTCGGTGAACTGCTACGGCAGCAGTATCATCCGCAACCGGGGTGGGGCCATCACCCAACAGAAGGATGGGGTGGACCTGCCCTTCGACCCGCCGGGCCCCTCGCCCGCCCGCTGCATGGAGATTGGCGCCGCCACGGCGCGCGCCTTCGCCAACAGCCCCTGGAAGGTGGCACTGGTGGCGTCGTCCAGCTGGTCCCACGCCTTCCTGACGCCCAAGAATTACTGGCTGTACCCCGACGTGGAGTCGGACCTGGCCCGGTTCGAGGAACTTAAGGCCGGTGACTACGAGGCCTGGCGTAACATCCCCAACAGCCAGATCGAGGACGCCGGACAACAGGAGATACTGAACTGGATGTGCCTGGCCGGAGCGCTGTCCGAACTGGACCGAAAGCCCGAGATAATCGAGTTCGTCCAGACCTATATCTTCAACTCCAGCAAGTGCCTGGCGGTGATGAAGCCCTAGGTGTCTGCTCCCAGTACCCCCACGAACAACCAAGACCCGTAGCCGCCCTGATTGGGCGGCAGGGGTCTTGATTCCACTGCAAACCCCGCCTCTTCCATCAACCCCGTCCAGGTGCTCATGGGAAAGATGCCCGTGGTATGGGTATCCACTTCCACCGTGGTCTCCCCACCTTTGGTGATCGTGTAGGTGTAGGTCGATTCCACCTGGGTGTCCGTGGGGTCCGGGTCCACCATCACCTCTTCGATCCCGACTTTGATGTCCCCCTTTTCCTGTTCCCAGGTGAAGACCCACCCTTCGGGAAAGGTCTCCACCACCCAGTCGGGGGCCACGATCAACACTCCACCGGGTCTCAAGTGGATGGCCGAAGTCTGAAAAGTCTCGCGGAGGTCCTGCTCGGTGAGTAGATAGGAGACCGCATCGTGGATGAGCACGGCGTCGAAGGTCTTGCCCAGACGGATGTTCCGCATGTCGCCCTCGTGGTGGAGGACTCCGGGGTTCAGTTCCTGGGAGAGGGCCAGCATGTCGGGTGACAAATCGATGGCCGTGCAGTCGAAGTCGGCGATCAGGTGAGAGAGGTTATGGCCGCCGCCTACGCCCAACTCCAGCAGGCTATGCCGCCCGGGGCCCAGTTTCTCCTGGAAGATGTCCCGGAAGTGACCAGCCTCGGACTCGTACTCCGACGGCGGGCTGATGATGGGCCAGAGGTAGGCCAGGTCTTGATAGAGTCGGATGGTCTTCTCTCCCAGAGGAGAATGGTTACTGGGACGTGAGGCCGTTCAGCAGACGCAGGACCGCATCTTCCACGGGCAAGAAGCTGAACCCTGCCTGGACTGACGCCCGGCGGTCGGCGTCCGTGTCGCCGATGTGGTAGTACTCATCGGCGGGAAACTGGGCTCTGACCTCTTCCAGCCTGTGTTTCAGCACCGTGAACTCCACCGCGATCCCGTGGGTCTGCCAGATGCGCTGTTGGTCGCTCACCGTGCGGTCGGAACAGCTTCCGATGAGAAACCCTTGGCCCTGTACCCGGCGCACCATCTCCATGGTGATGCCGCCGGGCGGGTCGCCAACCTCCAGCGTCCCGTCGATGTCGAAGCTGATCAGCCTGGCCAACTAGATCTGGTGCAGCCAGGTCTCGCCCTGGGGCGGTTCCGCAGACAGCTTGAAGTGGGGGATGCTGATGCCGTCGGGCTCATCGTCGAAGATGACCTCCACCCGCTTGCCGATGGCCACGTTCTCCTCTTTCTCGGGCTTCAGGTCGCCGTCCAGCAGGTTGGCCACGATCCGAAGACCGTCCTCGGATGTCGGCTGGCCGCTCTGCTCGTCCAGTTCCACCAGCACGATGGCGAAGGGAGCCATGTCCTTGAAGCTGGGTATCACCGTGTGGGCGATTATCTGGTAGCTGTAGATGGTCCCCTTGCCGCTGACCTCCTGCCATTCCCATTCCTGGGAGGGACACCAGGGGCAGCCCGGCCCCGGCTCGCCCCGCAAAAGCCCACAGCCGCCGCATTTCTTTACCACCAGTTTGTGTTCGCCGGCAGCTTCGAAATAGCCCCGGTACTCGCTGTCGTTGTCTGGGATGTCCAGTCGTTGGCCCCGGTATTCGTAAGTAGCCATCTCTATTTCCTCATGATGAGGGCGCTACCCACGGCGGGGGTGCCCCATCCCATATTCATGCTGATCTCGGCGTTCTTCACCTGCCGGCAGCCGCCCTCGGAGTAGTCGTAGGTATGTATTCCGGATTCGGCGGCGGGACAGTAATCGTCGACGGTGCCGCGGAGCTGCCGCACGTTCTCGATGACCATGTTCATCCCGTGGGTGTAGGCCTCGCAGAGGTGCCCGCCGCTGGTGTTGTTGGGCACCTTGCCCCCCAGGTTGATGGCGCCGCTCTTCACGTAGTCCTTGCCCTCGCCCTTCCCGCACCAGCCGTAGTCCTCAAGCTGGAGCAACACCGTGTAGGTGAAAGCGTCGTAACAGCCCGTCACGTCGATGTCTTCGTGCTTGACCCCGGCCAGATCGAAGATGCGGGGAGCGACGTAGTGCCCGGCCACACGGGTCATGTTGCCGTGCTGGAAGTGGAAATCGCCGCCGGGCTTGGTGCCCCGGCCCTGGACCCCGATGATGTGGGCCGGCTTCTGGCGCAGGTCCCGCGCCCGGTCGGCGGAGGTGACGATCACGCAGGTGGCGTTGTCGGTCTCCAAACAGCAGTCCAGCAGATGGGCCACGGGCCGGATGATCCAGCGCGAGTCCATCACATCTTGCACCGTGACCCGCTGTTTCATCAGCGCCTTGGGGTTGTTGCTGGCGTGGTTGCTGTGGGCCACCTTGATGTGGGCCAGGTCTTCGCTCTTCACGCCGTAGGTGGCCATGTGCTTGGTGAAGTTGAAGGCGAACTGCTGGACGGCGCTGATGAGACCATAGGGCCGCTTCATCAGGTCCAACCCTGAGATGCCCGAGGCCGCCCTGGCCCCGGTGCCGCCGATGCGGAAGTTGGAGTAGCCGTTCATGGACCGGAAGATGGCCACGGTCTCGCACATGCCCGCTTCGATGGCGCCCATGGCCAGGCCGATCAGCGCCTCGGAACTGGAACCGCCACCGGAGCAGTCCATGTAGAAGTTGGGCCGGAGACCCAGGTCATACATGATGGACGTAGAGGGAGTGGAATCCCCGCTGTGGTAGCTGAGCATGCCGTCCACCTGCTGGGAATTGAGGCCCGCGTCGTCCATGGCGCGGCGGATGGCGTCGGCGCCCATGGCCCGGGTACTGCGGCCGGAACCGCGGCTGTAGACGGTCTCACCGACACCGACGATGGCGTACTTACCCTTGAGATTGTTTTCCAATGTTTCTCCTTTTCCCCCTCATAGCAGGGTCTGTTGACCAAAATCAGAGGCTGGGAAGGCGCGCCGTATTATGGAACCTGGGCACCGGAATGACAATCGTATCTGGGACTAGTCGAAGGCCCCGGCGATGGCCATCTCGGCCAGCTCTTCGTCGTCCATTCCCAGGACTTCGCTCAGCACAAAGGACAGGTCCGCGCCGAACTCCGGGGCCGCCTTGGTCACGCTGCCCGGCGTGCGCGAAAGCAGGTAGGGCGCCCGCTCGATGGGCCGGAGCACTCCTGCCGCGTCCGGTACGTGCCGGAACAATTCCCGTTCTCTCAGATGCGGGTCGTTCTCTGCGATGTCCCTCCCCGTCTGCACCACACCGGCGGCAACCCCCGCCCCTTGGAGCAGGTGCATGGCGTCCTCGGCAGTCTGCCCCTTGGTCCACGACTCCACCAGTTCGTCCAACTGGTCGGCGTTTTGGGACCGGGAATCGGCGGTGGCAAAGCGCTCATCCGCTGTCCAGTCCGGCGAGCCGATGACCTGGGTAAAAGCGGCCCACTCCTCGTCCGTGAATACGGTGATGGCCAGCCAGCGGTCGTCGCCCTGACAGCGGTAGGCACCGTGGGGAGCGCCGCCGTGGGCCAGCCGGTTGCCGGTGCGCTGTACGTCCCTGCCGTTGGCGCTGACCTCCAGGGGCAGCGGGCCCATTAGGGAGGACAACGCCTCCATCTGGGAGAGATCGATCCACTGGCCCCGCCCGGTCCGCGAGCGGTGGATCAGGGCCAACAGCACCGCCTGAGCTCCGGACATCCCGGCCACGGCGTCGCTGTAGGCGCTGGCCGGGCCGCTGGGAACGGAATCAGGAAAGCCGGTCAGATCGGTGAACCCGGACCAGGCCTGGAGGGTCTGCCCGTAGCTGACCTTGTCCTTCCAGGGGCCGGTGCGTCCAAAGCCGGACATACTCAGCATGATGATGTCCGGCCTGATCTTGCGGATGCTCTCGTAGTCCATGCCCCAGCCGGGCATCACCCTGCCGCTGAAGTTCTCGGCCACCACGTCTGACACCGAAACCAACCGCCGGGCCAGGTCCTTGCCGGCGTCGGTCTTCATATTGATGGAGATGGACGACTTGCCGGCGTTCCAGTTGTGCCTCTGCCCCAGGCCCCGGGCCGTGTTGGAGGCGGGCCCGCCCACCACCGAGAGTGCCTGGTTGGACTCCACCTTTATCACCTGGGCGCCCTGGTCGGAAAGGATGCGGGTCGCCGAGGGGCCGGCGTGTATCCAGGTGAAATCCAGCACGCGGATACCCCGCAAAGCCAGGCCCGTATTTGCAGTCTGTTCCACCATTGCTAGATAACCCCTTCCCTGGTCAGGTCTGCCAGTTCACCCTCTGCCAGACCCAACCACTCACCGTAGACCTGGCGGTTGTGCTGGCCCACCAGAGGCGCTGGAGAGCGGAACTGCCACGCAGATTCCCCCATCTTGTAGGGCGCTCCGGGATAGGTCAGCTTGGTCTCGCCGTCCTCCACCTCAAAGTAGTAACCCCGGTCCCAGAACTGGTCGTTATCCAGCAGCTCGTTCCCCTTCGCAACCGGTCCCCAGGGGTGGTGGTTTTCCTGCCCCCACTCAGAAATCTCCTGGCGGGTGTGGGTCCGCGTCCAGGCTTCCACCAGTCCTTCTATGTGGGCGGAAAGGTCGCCCCGCAGTATGAAATGGTCGTCGTACTTCGCGTCCATCAGGTCGCCGGCCATGCCGTCCTTGTCCATCCAAGCCCGCAGGTCGTTCCAGGCCTTGGGCGTGTTGGTCGTGATGCTCACGTAGCCGTCGCGGCAGGGCCAGGTCGCCACGAACTGGCCCCCGTGGCGGAATCCGCACCGCACCGCCGGTTCTCCGGTGTAGTTGTAGGTGGTGTTCACATGCTCCGTGGTGGTGGCCACCGACTCCTGCATGGACACGTCGATGTATTGGCCCATTCCGGTGGCCAGCCGATCGTAGACCGCGATGAGTATGGCAATGTAGGCGCGGTTGGAGGTGGTGTGGTACGACTGCAGGCCCCAGAGCTTGTTGGGCGGGGTGTCGGGCCAGCCGGTGACGTACATGTAGCCGCCCATCGCAAAGCCCACCAGGTCGCTGGCCTTGAAATCGCGGTAGGGTCCGGTCTGCCCGAAGGGGGTCAATGACGCGTAGACCAGACCGGGGTTGGCCTGGGAGAGATGTTGGTAGCCCAGTCCCAGGGAGTCCATGTGGCCGGGAGGGGCAGTCTCCAGTAGAACGTCGGCGGTCCCGGCCAGCTTTTCCAACAACTCGCGGCCTTTCTGGGAGTCGATGTCCAGGGTGACGCTCAGCTTGTTGGTGTTGTAGTGCAGCCAGTGGACGCCGTTGTCCGGGGCGGGCTTGCCCTCCACAAAGGGGCCGGTCAAGCGCATGGGATCGCCGCCGGGGGGTTCTACCTTGATGACCTCAGCGCCAACATCGGCCAGCAGCTTCCCGCAATAGACTCCCAGGTCGCCCGTCAGGTCCAGGACCCGAATCCCAGACAGAGGTTGGCCGTCGCCTGTGCCCGGCATCAGCATATTCCCTTAGCGGGGTCCCAGGTCTTTCTGCAGGTCGGCAATGGTCTGGTCACGTGTCTTCTTCTGCCAGCGCACCCGCTGGTTGATGGGTACGTTCTCGATCTCAGGGGCGACCTTCATGGTCACGAAGACCGGCCCGGGCTTGGACAGTATCTCTTCGATGTTGTTGGTGAAGTCTTCCAGGTTGTCGAAGGCGTAGGTGTTCTGGTATCCGGAGCCCTTGGCGATGACGTCATATTGGACGTTGGCCGCGTTGGGCACCGGCTGGCCGCCCGTGGTGGCATAAACACCGTTGTCCAACACGAAGTGGTAGAAGTTCTTGGGGTCCATCTCGGCGATGGTGGGCAGAGCGCCCATGTTCATCAGGATGTCGCCTTCGGAGTCGAACAGGATGATCTTCTCCTTGGGCCGCGCCAGGGCCAGGCCCAGGGCGAATGAGGCGTGACCGCCCATGGCCGGGTCGCCCAGGGGCACGTCCCGGTCGGGCTGGTCGCTGATATTTATCCAGTGACGGCCGCCCCGGCCGGGGATCACCACGGCGTTGCCCCGGAAGGGTGCGAAGGCTTTGAACATATCTGCTGTCTGGAACATTTATCCTCTACAAGCGCTGGATTTCATTTAACTGGCTGAATGGAAAGGGTTACCGCTGGACGAAGCCGTGGTACTCGTCTCCGATCAGCACCGCCACCGGCTGTTTGGTCTCCTCGGCCTGTTTGAAGGCCACCGAGATCCGGTCGGCGTCGGCGTCGCTCTCCACCAGGTAGTACTTGATGCCGAAGGCGTGGAGGAAGTGCTCGGTGTAGGTGGCCGCGGTGTCGGTATTGACGCCGTGGCGGGTCCAGCCCCGGTAGCCCACCATCAGCACCACGGGGATGTTCATTCCCATGGCCCAGCCGCGCAGGGAGTCGCCTGATTCCATGAGCCCGGTGTTCTGGATCAGAATGACCGGCTTGGCCCCACCCACCGACAGTCCGGCAGCCGTGGAGAAGGCCTGGCCCTCCCGGCTCATGGGGATGAGCGTCAACGACGGCTCGTTCTGCATCAGCACGTAAAGGAAGTTGGTTTCGCTGTCGGGCAGCCAGACCACGTGGGTCACCCCGTTTTCTTTCAGGTGGGTCAGGACTGTTTCCGGGCTAAATCCGCCTTCTTGATCGGCCACTATCTATACCTCTTGCGTTCGTCTCAGATAATCTTCCGGGTTGGTATTCTTCCCGGGTTAGTCTTCTTCTATAAAGTTGCGTATCTCTTTCAGCACCAGGTCCGGGTGTTCCATGGGGACGAAATGGGAGCCCGCGCCCAGTTCCTTGACCGTGAATCCCCTGGTCTCCTTCTCCAGGTGCAGCACCGCCGCGTCTTGGGATGTCTGCGCGCCCTTGTAGGCGCCGACCAGCAGCCGGTACTCGCCGCCCAGGCCGCGCAGAACTTTGGCGGTGTCCAGCTCCTGCCGGTTCTGGTAAAAGCTCTCCTCCACCTGGGGTTTGCACTTCAATTCGACGCGTCCGTCCGCCAAAGGCCGTGTCGCGCCTTCGATATAGTCGGCGAAGACCTCATCGGTCCATGGCTTGAAGACCCGGCGGCCCCGATAGGCCTCGTACATCACTTCGCGGCTCTCCCAGATGGACCGCTTCTGCAGGGTGCGTTCGATCCTCAGCTTGGCTTCCTCGGGGCTGAGCAACGCCATGGGGCTCTCGCCCACCCGGGTGTCCACAAGGACTCCCTTGCGGATGATTCCCGGGAAAAGTGAATCGGCTATCAGCATGGACATGCCGCCAGCTGAGTGGCCAATGGCGATGGAACCCTCCAGACCCAGGGCCTGGATGGCCGACGCAGTATCCTGTCCTATCTGCTCGAAGGTGTAGCCGCCCTCTTCGTGTTCGGTATCGCCGTGTCCCCGCAGATCGAAGGAGTACACATGGTGGTCCCTGGCCAAGTCACGGGCCGTGTTGTTCCAGATCTGGGAACACATGCCAACGGCATGAAACATCACTACTGCTGGGTTGCCGGCGTCGCCCCACTCCAGATAGTGGTGATTCACCCCGTTCGACGCCACAAACTTGCTTTCCGGTTGCAACTGGATCTCCTGAAACTTCGATCTACAAAGATACGCGCTATAAAGATACGCCGGTGGGCTATTCCACCACCGCCACAACTTCCAACTGTACCAGCACCCCCGGAGGGAACGCGTCGTACTCGATGGCGTGGCGGGCGGGCCGGTCCTCCTCGTCGGGGAACATCTCCAGCCAGGGCTTGTTCACCGCCGCCCGCTGGGAACGGTCTTTCATATACACCTTGATGGAGCCCACATTGTCCGTGGTGGCGCCGGCGTTTTCCAACATGGTCTTCATGTTGGCGAAGGCGAATTCACACTGGCTCTCCAGGTCGGCGGGCACCTCCCCGGTGGAAGGGTCCGCGCCCAGGATGCCGCTGGAGAAGATCATGTTGCCCACCCGGGCGCCAAAGGGTATGGGCGCTCCGTGCCGCACCCCGTCCACGTGTATGGAACGTCCTTTTCCTGCCATGACCTCTCCTTATTCTAAGGGAAACGAATGGGCGTACAGTCTGCCAAATTCGCCGTCCGCAATTATACCTGGCTTATCCAACTCTTCAACTGAATCTGGGTCCGACGCCGGCGGTCGGTGATGATTCAGGCTCAGGCCGTGCTATCATTGGGCATCAAATTTGTTGCATTGGAGGCCACATCATGCCATTCGGAGGCAATGACTGGCTGGCACTGACCCAGGAAGAGACCCTGGAGCCTGAGATTCCCATCTGCGACCCTCACCACCACTTCTGGGACCACCGACTGGCGCGGATTCCCTTCCAAAAGTACCTGCTGCAAGAACTGGCCGACGACATGAACAGCGGCCACAACGTCCGCTCCACCGTCTTCGTCGAGGCACGCTCCATGTACCGGGCCGGCGGACCGGACGAGATGAAGCCGGTGGGCGAGGTCGAGTTTGTCCAGGGTCTGGCCGCCGCCAGCGCCTCGGGACTCTACGGTCCGGGGCGGGCCGCTGCGTCCATCGTGGGCCACGCCAACCTGAACCTGGGCGACGGCGTAAAGCCGGTCTTGGAAGCCCTCCAGGCCGCCAGCCCCAACCGGTTCCGGGGCATCCGCCACTCGGTGACCTGGGACCCCAACCCCGGCATCGAAAACACCGCCGCCCACAACCAGGAAGGCCAGATGTCCAGCGACAACTTTCGGGCCGGAGCCAAGGTGCTGGCCGGCATGGGCCTGAGCCTGGAGGGTTGGATGTTCTTCCCCCAGATGTTCGAGCTGGCCGAGTTCGCCAAGGCCGTGCCCGACCTGCAGATAATCCTCTGCCACGTGGG
>MDTE01177615.1_pt1 | contig 14890 bp, 10 predicted proteins | sample 811231 | NCBI WGS metagenome assembly MDTE01 (sample SAMN05326651, study PRJNA326480) | marine metagenome | isolation source: seawater | place: Indian Ocean: Red Sea | collected 2010 | reverse complement strand
GGCGATGAGGTCATCACTGCGCCAATAACCTTCGCAGCGAGTGGCAATTGCGCACTTTTTTTGGGCGCCGATGTCAAATTCGCCGATATCCGCGCCGATACCTATTGTCTCGATCCGGCCAAGCTCGAGGCTGCCATCACACCTCGGACGAAGGTGATCATTCCCATCGACTATACCGGCCAGCCGGCGGACATGGACGAGATCAACGAGATAGCTTTGCGTCATGGCATTACGGTCATCGAGGATTCCGCCCACGCACTCGGCGCGACTTACAAAAACCGCCCGGTCGGCTCCCTCGCCGCGATGAGCATATTTTCTTTCCACCCGGTGAAACATGTGGCGATGGGTGAAGGTGGCCTGATCACCACAGACGACGATGGGTTGGCGGCAGCGCTGCGCTTGTTTCGCACTCACGGAATTACCAACAACGATGCCGCGATGCGTCTCGCGGACCAGGCGGCAGACCGTGACCCGGGCGGTGCCGCCGAGGCTAACGTAGCCGACCGCGCACCGTGGTATTACGAAATGCAGGAGCTCGGTTTCAATTATCGCATTACAGATGTTCAATGCGCCTTGGGATTGAGTCAACTATCCAAGCTTGACAGCTTTCTCGACCGGCGGCGCGAGATCGCGTCGCGCTACGGTGCCGCTTTTAGCCAGTCGGAGCTGGTGGTTCTGCCGCACCAGGAAGCAGACCGGGACAGCGCATGGCACCTTTACATGTTGCGTCTTCGTCTTGACAAGATGCACAAAAGCCGGCGGCAGATATTCGAGGAACTTCGTGCCCGCAAGATCGGCGTTCATGTGCATTACATACCGCTTCACCTGCAGCCCTATTATCGCGACAAGTTTGGCTACAAGCGCGGCGATTTCCCTGAATCCGAATCCTATTACGATGCCGCCCTGACTATCCCGCTCTTCCCGGGGATGACCGATGCTGATTGCGAGCGGGTGATCGATGCGGTGCTTTTCTGTGTCAGTTGATGGCGACGCGATACTCTAATAGGAAATCATGAAGGCTTATGATCTGACATCCGTTATCGGTGCGAAACCGTTGCTTATACGGCCGTCGGTGGTTTATGCCGATTGCCGTGCAGCATTAGAGATCGCCTGGAAGGAGGGTTTGGACCGCACTGTGCCGGTGCGTAGTGTCGCCCCCGCTTTGTTGGCTGATTCCGAGATCGGTGTCGAGCCCGCCGACGATTGTTTGCAGCCAGAGAACATCAAGCTGTTCTCTAAGGCACTCGTCGCCGTAGTGCATGATGTTTGGCAGTCGTTGTACGACAATGTTCTAGTGGCTGGCGAGGATGACGCCAACCAAATTGCGTTGGCAACTGTTCGGGCGGTGGCCATAGATCTACAAAATGAAATTTTTGCTGCAGCCCAACTGCGCCAGGAAGATTTCAGTGCGGGGACCGTTGCGGTAGCTGTTCGCCATGAGACAGCCGATATGCGCCGACGATTCTATTCTGGTGCTGCGCGCCTGCTGGCCGAGGCGGGGCAGGCGCGGATTATCGAGATTCCTGACCGTAGCGTGCCAGCCATTGATGAACCCGCACCGCCCAAGCCGCCGCTCTGGGCGCGCCTAAGTCATCTTGGTCCGGATACCGCGATCTATCGCCTGGGCATTGCCCTTTCTCGCTTCCTGCCGACCGCTGCGCCGCGCGGAGGGATTCTGGTGCTACGCGAGAACGAGCTTCTCAAGGAAACAGCGGCGCGTTTGCTGTTGCGCGGTTACGGTCTCTATCGGTTGGCTCCCGTCGGTAGCAGTGAGATGGACGTCGGTTCTCTCGGCGCGTTAGTAGATGAAGTGGTTGGTGCCGCTATTCGCAAGAACTTCGCGGATCATTTGGCGCCCACGGCGCTTGATCTTGTGGCTGTGCGTGTGACGCGTGCGGCTGTTGCTAATTTAAGACGTTATCGCTCCAGTCTGCCGCGTTGGCGGGCTGCATTGCAGCAACAGCGCGGACGCCGACCACGCGCCGTCCTGACTAACATGTTGTTGACGCCGGAGACGCTCGGCCTTTCCCGCGTGCTGCGGGAAAGCGGAATTCCGTTCGTTGTTTTTCAGCACGGTGTTACCGCCGAGATCAGCTCTGACATTGAGCATCGCAGCTTTTCTTTTGACAATGTGGGCTTCGATTTGGCTATAACCTTCAACGAAGAAATGGTGCGGCTCTCGGCGGATAATTCCTTTGGCGGCGCGCAGGCGGTCGCGGTCGGGTTGCCGGGAGATTATCAGCGCGCTGCGCGTCGTCGCGGCCGGACCGACACGGTGTGGTACGTGAGCACATCGCTTTACCAGAGCAATCTGGGACGGCTACACCGGGGGTTGGCAGATTCTGAAATCTACCACCGAGAGCAAACGCTTATTGATGCGGTATTGGCACGCTTGCCGCATGACGTCATCTACAAACCCTATCCCGCGCATCGCTATCTGGATAACGATCCGTTGCTTGATCACGCAGGGCGGCAGGCAAACATCAAATTGCACGAGGAACGGCTTGATCTGCGCTATCTGGCGCGCGAAGCTCGCGTGCTGCTAACCTCCGGGGCGAGCAGCACGGTCTCTCGATGTCTTATGAGCGGCCGGCCGACGATATTCATCGACAACCCCGACAACATGCCGCTGCGCGACGCGGTGCGCGAGGCATTCGTCGCCGGCATAATTTTATTTGATGGGGGCGCGGCCGATTTTCATGAGAAATTGCGAGAGTTTCTGTCCCAGCCCTTCGAGGAGATCGAGTATATCTGGGAGGAAAAAACAGAAGGTCGAAAGAATTTGATTGAGAATTATTTTTCTGCACCGCATGAGGACCCGGCCGGGAGGGCCGCTGATGCCGTCATGACAAAAATCGGTGGCATGCGATGACCTTGGCTGTCCTCGGGCTTGGCTCGATCGGTATGCGTCATGCGGAGAATGCGTTGGCGCTTGGCGAAAATGTCGTTGGTTACGATCCAGATCCGGTGCGCCGAAAATTACTGACCGAGGTGGGTGGTAGGTCCGCTGACAGCCGCGCAGCCGTGCTGGACGACGCCACTGCTGCTGTGGTGGCAAGTCCCAACGTGCATCATCTGGACGATATCCGTGCTGCGCTCGCCGCTGGCTGCCATACGATGGTTGAGAAGCCGCTGACCCATACGACGAACGGAGTTCAGGAGCTGCTTGATGCCGCCCGCGCAGACGATAAAGTGGTGTTCGCCGCGCATAACCTGCGCTTCCATCCGGCGGTGCGGAGCGCTCGGGCGATACTGGAATCGGGTAAGCTCGGCACGCCGTTATGGGCGCGCGCCGTGGCCGCATCTTACCTGCCCGATTGGCGTCCGAAACAGGACTATCGCACAGGTTTTGCCACTGATGCGCGAACCGGAGGCGCGGTGTTCGATTTCATTCACGAATTTGATTTGCTCGCCCATTTATTGGGGCCCTACACCGCTGAAGCTGCCGTGGCGCGGCGCAGCGGTGTCCTCGATATGGCGGCTGAGGATTGTGCAGATGTTATTTTGCGTCATGAAACCGGACTCGTATCGGCACTTCATATTGATTATGTTACCCGTCCAGCGGTCCGGGTGACCGAAATCGCTTGCACCGAGGGCATTTTGCGTATTGATGTTTTGGCGCGTCAACTGATTCATCTGGCCGTGAGTGGCGAGATCCTGACCGAGGAGAGTTTCGGCGGTGCGCATGCGGATGATTACGTCACCGAGATGCAAGCCTTCCTGGAATGCTTTCAGAGCGGCGACATGCCGCTCTGCGCCGGCGAAGAGGCGCTTGCAATATTGGCGCAGGTGGTTCGCGTTCGTGATCTTGCAGGACTACCGGTGGTTGACTGAGTTGCTAAAGAGCTTACTTCAGTTATGAATAAAACTGATTTGACGTCGCAACTGGGCCCGTTACAGACACCTGATCCTGCTCCGCCTCCCCGTCTCGGGCGAGCGCCTTTCGGTGAGCTGGCGCGCGGCGATAAATTTTATCTCAAGCGGCTGCGGGTGGAAGATATCTCGGACACCTATCTAAACTGGCTCAACGATCCTGAGGTCATTCGCTTCGTTCAGGTCCGGTTTAAGCGGCGCGATCGTAAATCTGTTGAAGCGTTCGTCGCGGATTTCGACCATATCGACAACTTCATCTTCGCCATCCACGCCGCTGGCAATGACGATTATATCGGCAATGTGACGCTGCGCGCTGATCCGGTACATCTTTTTGCCAACATGGGTTATCTGATCGGTGATAAGGATTACTGGGGAAGTGGTGCGGCGCTTGAGACCTGCCGATTGATCGCCGATTTCGCTTTTTTCGAACGCGGCTTGCGCAAGATCATCGACTGCACCACCGAGAATCACATCGCTTCCAATTTCAATTTCCGCCGCTTAGGCTTCAGCTATGAAGGCAAGATTCCCGATCTCTATTGGAGCGAAGGCGAATACCGCGCGGCGGTCTATTGGAGCATGACCGCTGAGCGCTGGGCCGAAATTCGCGAACGCGATACGGAGACGGTAACGCCATGAGCCAACGAACTCTGCCCAAGGTCGGCGAGCGGGCCTCGCTCGGCGTGACGTTGACGGCGGATCATATTCGCCGCTTCGCCGAGCATACCGGCGACGACAACCCGCTTCACATGAACGATGATTTTGCCCGCAAGCTGGGCTTTCCTGGGCGGGTCGCGCATGGCATGAGCTATGCGGCATTCCTATCTACGCTGATCGGCACCCGACTCCCCGGGCCGGGAGCGCTGTGGGCGGCGCAGACCTACCGCTTCGCGTCGCCAGCCTTTGTTGGTGATGAAATCACCCTCACGGCGGAGGTCGTCGAGGCGGTGCCCTCGACGCGGACGCTCCGCCTCGCGGTTGCGGCGGTTGCGGCGGATGGGCGCATGGTGATGGAAGGCGAGAGCACCGTGGTGGTGCCCGGCGCCGAGATCGCTGAGCGCCCTGCAAAGCAGGCCGCCGTTGCCGGAGACAAGCGGCGGGTCGCACTGATCGTTGGTGCTGGCGGCGGGCTCGGCTCAGCCATTAGCGCGGCGTTAACCCGAGACGGGTTTTCTCTCGCCCTTTGCGGGCGAAGCGCGGATCGCAATCTTGCTGCGGCCCGGCAATCGCGAGAATTCGGAATCGATGCCATGGCCGTCGCGCTCGATCTGACCGACACGGATTCGGTCGAGGATGCCGTCTCCTCGGTTCGCGATGCCATCGGCGCTCCGACACTGGTGGTGCACGCCGCCAGCGCGCCCCTGCCCGACGCCAAGGCGGAGAACACGGACTGGGAGGTCTTCCGCCGCCATTTTGAAATTCAGGCTGGTGGCCTACATCGCCTGTTGCGAAGCACTGCCACCGGCATGGTGGAAAACGGCGGGGGACAGTTTATCTTTATTGGCAGCACGGCGACCCATGGCGCGCCGCCGGATGGCATGGCACCCTATGCGGCGGCCAAGGCGGCGGGCGTTCAGCTCGCCAAATCTATCGCCCTCGAACTGGCGCCCAAGGGTATCCGCGCCAACGTGATCTCGCCCAGTTTTATGGTGACGGATTTGACCGCCGGCGTGTCGAGCAAGACGCGCAAACTAGCGGCGGCGCAAAGCCCGCTTCGCCGATTGACGGAGGTCGATGAGATTGCCGGCGCCTTAGCTTTCCTGGCGAGCGATCGGAGCGCCTATATCAACGGCCACGATCTGGTCATCGATGGCGGCAGGACAATGACATGAGCAGCGCGGCGCTCGAAACGCTGTTGCTCGACGCGGCACGCCAATGTGAGGCGCGGGCGCGTCTGCGCGCGTCGCTTGACGCGGCGCCGACGACGGTGAGCTATATGCAATGGCGGCACCGCTTGCCGCCGGCCGACATGGCCCGCCCTGTGGTGGTGCTTTCGTCGTTCACAGTTGAGACCATGGCGCCGTTTCTCGCCGTCGAGAGCTATGCCGCCGGGTGGTTCGCCGAGCCCCGCTTCGTGCAATATGGCGAGTGGCGCGCAGTGCTGGCCGCGCCGGAGCGACTGGGAAAACCCGAGCCGGCGGCCTGCGTCCTTCTGCTCCATGGCGATGGCGTATTCGGCGATACCGGAGGCGATCAAGAGGCCGCGATCGGATTGCTGTTGGATTTGCTTCGCGGGTTCCGCAGGCGGCGCACGATCCCGCTCTTTGTCGGACTTGTCGCCGAACCGGCAGCGCGCCATGCGCTGGGGTTGGGCGAAGGCCTGGCGGAAGGGCGGCCGAGATCGCTCGCTCGGGCGCAAGGCGCACTGGTCGAACTGGCGCGCGAAATTGACGATCTCCATCTTATCGACTTGCCGGCATGGCTCGGCGCTGAAGCGGCGGATGTGTTCGACAACCGCGGCTATCTCAACAATCTTTCTCTGCTCTGTGGCCGCGGCATGGCCGTGGCGTCGCGTGGCATCGCACGCCATGTCGGCTGTCTGTTCCGGCCCCGGCGCAAGGTACTGGTGGTCGATCTCGACAATACGCTGTGGGGCGGTGTTGTCGGCGAGGATGGCGTCGATGGCATCGCGCTCAGCGATAGCTGGCCAGGACCAGCTTATCTGGCGTTCCAGCGAACATTGCGTGACTTGCGCCGCAGCGGCATACTTTTGGTGATCTGCAGCAAGAACGAAGAAGTGGACGCACGCGCGGTGTTCGAGCGCCGTCCCGAAATCGTTCTCTCCTGGAAAGACTTCAGCGCCTACCGGATCAATTGGCGCAACAAGGCCGAAAATCTGATCTCCCTCTCCGAGGAGCTCGGTCTAGGGCTCGACAGCTTCGTCTTCGTCGATGACAGCCCGAAGGAATGCGAACTCGTCCGTCAGGCCCTGCCAATGGTCGACGTGGTCGAACTCGGCGAGCGGCCGGAAGCCTTCAGCGATCAGTTGTTGGCGTGCCAGGCGTTCGACACGCTCGGCGTTACCCGGGAGGATGCGCTCCGCGCCGACAACTACCGCCAGGAACGCGAGCGCGGCGAGCTGGCGGAGATGGCGACCGATCTGGGCAGCTTCTATCGCTCGATGGATTTTCATTTGTCGATCCGCCCCGCCGATTCACGGTCTCTTGATCGAATCCACAAGCTTCTCAACAAAACGAACCAGTTTAATTTGACCCTCGACCGCCCGACGCTCGACGAAATCCGCCGCCGGTGCGAAACGAATTGTCGTCTCTACAGCGCTGAGCTCAGCGATCGATTCGGTGACTACGGCATCATTGCCGCTCTTGAGCTTGAGCCCGGGGCTGATCGACTGCGCATAGCCAATATGGCCGTGAGCTGCCGAGCGCTCGGCTGTTTGGTCGAGGATTCGCTTCTCGCATTCTCCAGCGCCCAGGCCCGGGCTCAGGGAGCGACCGCGCTGGTCACCGAATTTGTCTCCGGTCCGCGCAATGGGCAGGTGACGGAAGCCCTTTGCCGGCTCGGATTTTCGCTGGCGACGGAGGAGGGTGATGCGCGGCACTATGTTTGCGAACTGTCTGGTGGCGGTATCGCCATGCCGCTGCACATCAAGGTCGAGTCGACATCGAAGGAGAGCACATGAACGACCAGGAAATTGAACAGAGCGTTCGCGATATTTTCGTCGCTATTCTGCAGATTTCCCCCGAGAAGGTCGTGCTCAAACTATCGCCCGACGATTGCGAGCAGTGGGATTCGCTGCACCATATTCACCTAGTCAATGCGATCAACGAGACCCTGGGTGTTGACCTGACGGTGGAACAGCAGGTCGAGATGCTGACCTTCGATCTGGCCGTCGAGGTGGTGAAGGAAGCCATGCGGGGAGCAGGCCCATGACCAGCGACGCACAGTTTTTTGATCCGGATGATGCCCAAATGTGGGATGCCTTCAACCGCTTCCACTATCTTTGCGATACGCACCGTTTTCAGAAGCTCTTGGCGCGGGCCGATCTTCTGCGTCGCGTGGCCGATGTGCCGGGAAACATTGTCGATGCCGGAACGTTCAAGGGTGTGAGCACCATCCAGATGGCTCATTTTCTGCAAATCTATCAACCCCACGGCAAAGCCAAGGTGGTGAGCTTCGATACCTTCGAGGCCAAGTTTCCGCGCGCTCGAAAAGATGAAGCGGCGAGCGCCGAGCGTCACGGCAAACTGTTCGAGGAGACGGCCTACATGCAGATTAGCGAGGCGGTCGAGCGGCTGGGCCTTACCTCTCGGGTGGAATTGATCAAGGGCGATATCACGGAAACGCTGCCCACCTATCTTGCCGAGCGTCCCGGTTTCCGCATTTCCCTTCTGCATTGCGATCTTGACGTTTACGCCGCCACCAAGAGCTTGCTGGAGACCGCCTGGCCGCGCGTCGTCATGGGCGGCGTGGTTGTGTTCGATCAATATGCGGTGGACGCGTGGGGCGAATCCGATGCCGCTGACGAGTTTCTCGCCGGGCTCGATAATCCGCCGCAATTAAAGATGTTTGAACGCACGCCGACGCCGACGGCCTATATCGTCAAGGACCGCCCGTAAGCCGTCAGCCCGAATTGCCATTATGACTAATGTCGCCATCATACAGGCCCGCATGGGCTCGAGCAGGTTGCCCGGCAAGGTGCTTGTGGATCTGGCCGGGCGGCCGACGATTGAATGGGTCGTGCGCGCCGCGCGGGCGGTGCCCGGCATCGAGACGGTCGCCATCGCGACCAGCGATGCCCCCGGCGATGACGAGCTTGCCGACTGGTGCGCCGGCTCTGGTCTCCCATGCGTGCGCGGCTCCGAACAGGATGTGTTGGCGCGTTATTCCTCTGCTATTCTTGAGTTTGGTGCTCAAGCGGTCATGCGCCTTACCGCCGATACGCCCTTTCTCGATCCTGCTGTTTGCGGCCAGGTGCTGTGGCTCTACGAAAGAAGCGATGCCGACTATGCGAGCAATGTCGACCCGGCGGTATGGGCCGACGGGCTCGATTGCGAGGTGTTCTCGGGCGATGCCCTGCTGGCCGCTGCCGAAGCGGCATCGCGGCCGTTCGATCGCGAGCATGTCACGCCCTATCTGCGCCACAATCGGCGACGCTTTTCGGTGCGCGGATTGCCCTGTCCCTTCCCTGGCCTGCAACGCGAGAACTGGGCGCTCGATACGCCGGAGGATCTGGAATTTCTCCGCGCCGTGGCGCCGCATCTGCCGGCGGACCGCCCTCCCGCTTTCATCGAGGTCTTACGCGTGCTCGACTGGTATCCCGAGCTGCGCGAGATTAACCACGGCAAGCGGCACAATGAGGGTGTCTGGGTCTCCCTACGCAAGGAGCGGATCGCCCGCGCGGCGGCGCCGGAGCTGAGATCCTACGATGCCTCGGCCGAGGAGTTGGCGGAGGCCGAGCGAAGCATACCGCTCGGTGCGCAAACCTTCAGCAAAAGCCGGGTGCAATTTCCTCCCGGCGCTGCGCCACTCTTTCTTACCCATGGCGATGGCGGTCGGTCCTGGGATGTAGACGGCAACGAATATGTTGATCTCGTCAACGCGCTCCTCGCCGTCTCGCTCGGCTATCGCGATCCGGACGTAGATGCGGCGATCGCGGCGCAGCTCGCCGACGGCATCAGCTTCTCCCTCGCCACTCGCCTGGAGAGGCAATTGGCGGAGCGCTTGGTGGACTGCATCCCCTGCGCGGAAATGGTACGTTTCGGCAAGAACGGCTCGGACGCAACCTCCGCCGCCGTGCGTCTCGCGCGGGCACATACCGGACGGGCGCGCATTATCTCCTGCGGCTATCATGGCTGGCAGGATTGGTATATTGGCGCGACGGCGCGCCATAAGGGCGTTCCCGATGCAGTGCGCGCCTTGACCCATACTGTACACTATAACGATCTCGATGCCGTTGCTTTTCTGTTGAAGCAGTATCCGGGGGAAGTCGCCGCCCTGATCATGGAGCCGGCAAATATCGCTGCGCCGGCGCCGGGTTATTTCGCGGCGCTGCACGAGTTACTCAAGGAGCATGGCGCCTTGCTGATCATTGACGAGATGATCACCGGCTTTCGTTTCGCTCTCGGTGGCGCGCAGGAGCTGTTCGGTGTGACACCCGACCTCGCCACTTTCGGCAAGGGCATGGCCAATGGCATGCCTATATCCGCCGTTGTCGGACGCGGCGATATCATGGCTGAGATGGAGGAGATTTTCTTTTCCTCCACCTTCGGCGGTGAGGCTCTTTCACTCGCGGCTTCAATCGCCACCATCGACAAGATGCGGCGCGAACCGGTGATCGAGACATTATGGCGATGTGGCGAGAAACTCGCCGAGGACGTTGTCGGGCTTGTCGCGTCGCACGGGCTTGAAAGCCATATCAGCCTTCAGGGATTTGCGCCGTGGATGCTTGTCACCGCGCAGGATCATGCCCAGGCCAGCGGCCAGGCGGTCAAGACCATGTTGATCTACGAACTGGCGGCGCGCGGCGTACTTTCCCTCGGCAGCCACAATATTTCCTACGCTCATGGGGAAGAAGACATGGCGCAGGCGGTGGGTGCGTATGACGGCGCCTTGGGCGCCATTCGCGTTGCCCTCGACAGTGGTGACTTCGAAGCGCGTATGAAAGTGCCGCCGCTCGTCCCGGTGTTCGCCGTCCGATGAGTATGGGCGCGCCGCTAGCGGTTTTTCGCGCCGATGCAGGATCGACCATCGGCTGGGGGCATATTATGCGGTGTTCGGCGCTTGCCGTCGCTTTGCGGGATGCCGGCTGGCGCTGTGCCTGGGCGAGCGCCTCGGACGATGCCGCTATGACAGGACGCCTCGCCACGAGGTTCGACGAGGTAATGACGCTCGCGCCGGACCGCGATGAGCCCACACAAATGCGCGCGCATTGGCCAGACGATTGCCACCTGCTGGTAGTGGATCATTACGATCGCGACGCCAGTTTTGAAAGTTCCTGTCGCGGCTGGGCGGATTCGATTCTGGCAATCGACGATCTCGCCGAGCGCGAACATGATTGCGATCTGTTTCTCGACAGCGCGCCTGGCACCGGCGGTGAAGCGCGCCGCCACCGTCTGCCCACCGACGCCGTCGCTCTGCTGGGTCCAGCCTACGCGCTGCTGATGCCCGGATTTGCCGCCGACCGGCGGCGTCTGCTGCCGCGCCGCTATGAAGGTGGTGCCGGTCGTATTCTGGTTGGGGTAGGCGCAACGAACCCGAAAGGCATATTGGACACATCGCTCGATGCGATTGAACGGGCATCAGTCGGACTCGTTCCGGATCTTGTGCTGGCCTGGAACACGCCGGATAGGGAGCACCTTGTTGCACGAGTCGAGCGGCTTGGCGGAAAAGTTCATGTCGATGTCGATAACATGGCCGCGCTGATGTCCGGGGTAGATATTGCACTCGGCGCCAGCGGGGTTAGCGCCTGGGAGCGTTGCGCGCTCGGTCTGCCGACGCTCTTGCTCGTTATCGCCGACAATCAGCGCGCCAATGCTGAGGCCCTCGCCGCCGCAGGCGCGGCGCGGATTGTCGAGCCCGACCGAGATTCGCTGGCCGCTGCCATCGACGATCTTGCCGGCGATAGTGCTCTGTTGGGACGGATGTCCCGCGCCGCGTCGCGGCTGACCGATGGGCTCGGCGCGATACGCGTGCGCCAGGCGGTGGGTGACGTGCCGCGCGCGGGCGACGGCCGGACCGTTCGCCTGCGCCCGGCAACCTCCGCGGACAGCGCTTTTCTTCTTGACCTGCAGCGCAGACCAGAGACCCGCCGCTTCGCCCGCAATCCAGAAATTCCCAGCCCGGCCGAGCACGAAAGCTGGATGCGCGGCAGACTCGACGATCCCGGCTGCGTTATGAACGTGATCATGCATGGCGAAGTGCCCGCCGGTGTTGCTCGGCTCGATCGTCTAGCCAAAGGCTATGAAGTATCGATTGCCGTCGATCCGTCGCGTTTTCGCCTCGGCATCGGCGGCATCGTCCTCGCCCTACTGCATCAGCTCGCGCCGGAGGCGGATCTGTGGGCTCATGTCCAAGCTGAAAATACCGCCAGCCGAGTTTTGTTCGAACGCGCTGGATACCGCGAGGCGGAGAAGCGCGATTGGTATTGCCAACGCGCTCTATCGTGACAATGGCGAATAATATCTCCATCGCGGGGCGGCGCATCGGGGCGAGCGAGCCGCCCTATGTCGTTGCCGAACTGTCCGGTAATCATCTTGGCGATATCGAACGCGCCTTCGCTCTGATGGAGGCGGTGAGCCGCGCCGGCGCAGATGCTGTCAAAATTCAAACTTATACCGCGGACACCATCACCATCGATCATGACGGGTCCGATTTCCGGATCGAAGAGGGACCCTGGGCCGGCCGCACGCTCCATGACCTCTATCAGGAGGCCCACACGCCGTGGGATTGGCATGAGGCGCTATTCGAAAAAGCGCGCCGGCTTGGCCTGACGATATTCTCAAGCCCGTTCGATCCGACGGCCGTGGCGTTTCTTAATAAACTCGATGCGCCGGCTTATAAGGTGGCATCCTTCGAGCTGATCGACCTGCCGTTGATCGCGTGTATGGCACAGACCGGCAAGCCGCTCATTATGTCCACCGGACTGGCAACTGCGGAAGAGATCGGTGAAGCGGTCGACGCGGCGCGCGGCGCCGGCTGCACCGAGCTTGCTCTGTTGCATTGCACGTCGGGCTACCCGACACCCGCCGAAGAAGCGAACCTGGCTATTCTCGCGCGATTGTCGGAGCGATTCGACGTCGTGGTGGGGCTCTCGGACCATACCCTGGGTGCCGCCGTCGCGATTTCCGCGGTGGCGCTCGGCGCCGCCATCGTCGAGAAACATGTCGCTCTCAGCCGAGCTGATGGCGGCCCTGATGCCGGGTTCTCCCTCGAGCCGGATGAGTTTTCCGACATGGCCGGGGCGTGCCGTGTCGCTTGGCGGGCGATCGGCTCGCCCGAGTTTCGACGCACCCCGTCCGAATCTGAAAATTTGATGTTTCGACGCTCCCTCTACGTGGTGCGGGACATCAAGGCGGGCGACAAGTTTAGCGAACAGAATTTACGTTCGATTCGGCCCGGACACGGTCTCGCGCCGAAGCATTTGCCGTCGCTTCTCGGTAGCCGCGCTGCCCGCGATTTGGCGCGTGGCACCGCGATCGGCTGGGACGACGTCGCGGACAAGGGTCGCGAGCTATGATGAAAGGATTTTCGTTACCGTGAGCAAGGATATTTTCTGCACCCTCGGCCCCACTTCCATGAATGGACACGTTATCGGGCGTCTTACCGAATTGGGGGCTACCCTCTTTCGCATCAATCTGTCGCATACCGCGCTTGGCGACGTTAGTGATGTCATTGATACCATCCGCAGCCATACCGATGTGCCGGTGTGTTTGGATACGGAAGGCGCGCAGGTGCGCACCGGCGCCTTTATCGACGGTAAGGTCGCGATCGCCGAGAACGATATCATCCAAATTCCTCGCGCCCGGGCACCCGGCAATGCGCGCTGCTTCAACCTCTATCCCGCTTATGTGCCGGGCGAGCTCGAAGTCGGCGATTTCATTAGCATCGATTTCAATGCGGTTTTGGTGCAAGTCGTCGAAGCGGGGCCGGAGGGCGTCGCTGTCCGCGTGCTCAATGGCGGCGAAATCGGCAGCAACAAGGCTGTCACGGTGGAGCGCACCCTGGCCATGCCGTCGCTCACCGAAAAGGATATCGCGGCGCTGAAGATCGGGCGCGCCAAGGGCATCGATCATGTCGCCTTGTCGTTCGCCAACCATGCCGGCGACGTCGATGAGATTCGCTGCCATGCAGGCGACGGCGCAAAAATCATATCGAAGATCGAGTGCCGCAACGGTGTCGAGAATCTCGAGGACATCGCCACGCGCTCTGACGCTATTCTGATCGACCGCGGAGATCTCAGCCGGGAGTTTCCGGTCGAGCATATTCCGGTCCTGCAAAAACAAATTACGCGTCGGACTAAGGCGGTTCGGCGCAAAGTTTATGTCGCCACGAATTTGCTCGAATCGATGATTGTCGCGCCCGTGCCGACCCGGGCCGAGGTCAATGACGTGCACAACACGTTGGTGGACGGTGCCGACGGGCTGGTGCTCGCGGCGGAGACGGCGATTGGTGCCCATCCCATTGCCTGCGCCAGTATGATCGTCAAGCTGATCCGCTCGTTCGAGGCGGGCAGCGCGGTGGATCCAGATTACTATGTGGCCGATTCGGCATCCCTGCTGGTCGAGCCGCATGGCGGAAATCTGGTGCACCGCGAAGCCTTGGCGGCGGCGCTCGAGGCGGATACACAATTGCCGCGCGTCCGGGTTTCCGATCTGGCGCTGATGGATTGTCAGCAGATCGCCCTCGGCACCTTCTCACCGCTTACCGGATTTATGGATAGAGCCGCGCTTGAATCGGTGTTGGCCACGCACTGTCTGCCGGACGGCACCGTGTGGACGTTGCCGATCACCTTGCAGCTTTTTCGCGACGCGCTCGGCGACGCAGAAGTCGGCGACCGGGTGGCGCTCGAGAATGCCGCCGGCGAGGTTCACGCCGTGTTGGATATTTCGGAAACATTCCCGGTCGACTTCGCGCGCATCGTACAACCCTGGTTCGGCACCGATTCGATGAATCATCCCGGCGTCTCGGGGTTGGCCAGGCGCGGCGACGTGTTTGTCGCCGGCGCGGTCACCCTGGTGCGGCGTTTGTCATCGGAGTACCGCAATTTCGAATTGTCGCCGGCGCAGACCCGCTTTTTGTTTACGCGCAAGGGGTGGAGCCGCGTGGTCGGCTTTCACACGCGCAATGTCGCTCATCGGGTGCATGAGCATATCCAATTGGCGGCCTTGGAGGATACCCGGGCCGACGGCCTCTATATCAGCCCGGTGATCGGGCCGCGCAGGAAAGGCGATTTTCTGCCCGGACCCATTCTAAAAAGCTATCAGATCATGCTCGATTTTAATCTTTATCCCGCCGGCAAGGTGGTGCTCGGTAGCTTCGCCACCTATCCGCGCTATGGCGG
>MDTE01142437.1_pt1 | contig 14890 bp, 12 predicted proteins | sample 811231 | NCBI WGS metagenome assembly MDTE01 (sample SAMN05326651, study PRJNA326480) | marine metagenome | isolation source: seawater | place: Indian Ocean: Red Sea | collected 2010 | reverse complement strand
GCTTCCTTAGCTCAGCTGGATAGAGCAACTGCCTTCTAAGCAGTGGGCCGCAGGTTCGAATCCTGCAGGAAGCGTAAAAAAAAGATCAGCAAACTTTAAAAACAAACAATAATACTGTAAATTATAAATTTGAAAAAAAATATTTTAAAAATCTTAGAATTGTGAAAATAAACTCTTCAGCATACCTCTCAAATAAATCAAATAAAACGGGACAATTATTTTTTAATTTAGGTACATTTTTTCTCGCAACTGCTTTACCTATTAGCGGCATATTTTTTATTATTGCTATTTTTATTTCTTTTTACGAAACCAAATTCGATTTATTAAATAACAAATGGAATTTATTAATTCTTTTCATTGGTGGATTATTTTTAGTCAATGCACTTAGATTTACTTTAATAAACCAAGACTTTCCATTACCTTTTGAAAAAACTACATCCCTATTGGATTTATTTAATTGGCTCCCTTTATTTGTAGTTTTCATTAGTTTTCAATACTATTTAAAAAGTCAATCACAAAGAGAATTATTTTCTAAATATCTTATCTCTGGAACGATTCCTGTCTTAATAAGTTGTATATTACAGTCTCGATTTAATATATTTGGCCCATTTACAACTTTGAATGGGCTAATAGTTATATTCAATAAGTCAATATCACAAGGAGAGGCAGTTTCAGGTCTTTTTAGTAATCCAAATTATACTGGGATCTGGTTATCATTAACCCTACCAATATTATTTTTATTAATTTTCAAAACTAAGCAATTTAACATTAATAAACTATTATTATTTACAATATTAATATCTTTAATTTATATAATTTTCCTTACTTTATCTAGGAATGCCTTAGCTGGTTTAATAAGTACTATATTAGTTTTATTTGGTTTTAAGAAATTTTTATTTTTTTTAATTTCGATTTTTTTTATTTTTATATCTTTTGGTTTTTTAGAATCATTTCTAAATATAAAAAATATTATCTTTATTGGAGAACTACCTTTTAATAATTTATTGAGTAAGTTCAGCATAAATAATATTTCTAACATCGTAGAATTTACCAGAATAAAAATATGGATAAATACTTTAAAATTAATTTTCCAAAAGCCTATTTTTGGTTTCGGCGCATCAACATTTCCAATTATTTTTTATAATTTCACTAATCTCAAAATGCAGCATAGTCATAATATGCCTCTTCAATTAGCTTATGATTATGGGATACCCCTTTCTTTTTTATTAACATCTTTTATTATTTTTCTTTTTTTCAAAAGTTGGATGAATATTTTTCGAACTGCAAATTTAAATGCGGATTTTGACTTAAATAAATGCTGGATAGCATCGTGTTTAGTAGCCATCCTAAATCATATTAATGATATAACTTATTATGATGGAAAGATAAGTATTTTAATATGGATTTTTCTAGCAGGTTTAAAATGCATTTTGGATGAGACTAACATACTAACCATCAAAGAAAAAAATCCTAATTTATAAATTACCATCATTTATTAATTCAAAAGATAATCAGCTTTTTCTGATATTATGTAATTTACTGTTTAAGTAAATCGCTAAAAAGTTTGTAATGGATATTAAAAATATTTGTTGTATTGGCGCGGGATATGTTGGTGGACCAACTATGGCAATAATTGCAAAGTATTGCCCAGAAATTCAAGTAAATGTAGTTGATATAAATTCCGAAAGAATATCTCAATGGAATGAACAAGATCTTTCAAATTTGCCTATCTATGAACCTGGGCTCAAAGAAATAGTAGAAAAATGTAGAGGTAAAAATCTTTATTTTTCTACAAATATGAATAAGAATATTGCAGAGGCAGACATGATTTTCATATCTGTAAATACTCCAACAAAAACGCAAGGAATAGGTTCCGGTCAAGCAATCGATCTCAAGTATGTTGAAGCATCCTCAAGAGAAATATCAAAATATGCAAAAGGTCATACTATTGTTGTTGAGAAAAGCACTTTACCTGTTAAGACTGCTCAAACTATAAAAGCAATCCTAGACGCAGCCACAATAGAAAATGATAGTTCATTAGGAAAAAAAACATTCTCAGTTCTTTCCAATCCAGAATTTTTAGCTGAAGGAAGTGCGATTAATGATCTTGAAAATCCGGATAGAGTGCTTATTGGAGGTAATGACCAAGATGCAATAAACAGTTTGGTTAATATTTATTCAAAATGGGTTGAAAGAATTAAAGTTTTAACCACAGATTTGTGGAGTTCAGAACTATCTAAATTAATATCAAACGCTTTTTTAGCTCAAAGAATAAGTTCGATTAATACAATATCCGCATTATGCGAGGCTACAGGAGCACGAATAAAAGACGTATCCCTAGCTGTTGGAATGGATCGTAGAATTGGTAAATATTTTCTTAATAGTGGTCCGGGATTTGGAGGAAGTTGCTTTAAAAAAGATATCTCAAATTTAGTTTACATATCAAATCACTATGGATTATTTGATGTTGCGGATTATTGGCAAAAGGTATTAGACATAAATTCATGGCAACAAAAAAGATTTGTGGAACTTATCGTAAAAAAAATGTTTGGGACTATATCTTCAAAAAAAATAGCAATTTTAGGATTTGCATTCAAAGCGAATACAAATGACACTAGAGAGTCACCAGCAATCTATATTTGCAAAAAACTTATAGAGGAAGGCGCTTTTTTAAAAATATATGATCCAAAAGTAAAGTTAAAACAAATAAGAAAAGATTTATCTTCAGAGGGGTCTTCAAAAGATGAAGATAAATGGGAATATTCAAATACAATATATGATACCTTTACAAATGTTGATGCAGCACTATTCCTTACAGAATGGGATGAATTTGAATCTTTGGATTGGGGGAAAATATCACAAATAATGAGAAAACCTTCCTGGGTTTTTGATACTAGATCAATTATTCTTGATATAAGTAAAATAAAGAGCAAAGGAATAAATGTATGGCAGGTAGGTTATGGTGATTAGATTTATCAATTTTAATTTGAAAACAATATGAAAAAAGAATATATATTAATTACTGGTGGGGCAGGCTTCATAGGTTTTCATTTAATTAAAAAATTAATTACAAACAAACTAAATGTTGTTGCAGTAGATAATCTTAATTCTTACTATGATGTCGATTTAAAAAAAGCAAGGCTAGATGAGCTTAATAAACTTAAGGGCTCGTTTGATTTCTTATGTGGCGATATAGAAGATAATCATTTTCTAAAAAAAATTTTTAAAGACTACACTCCAAATATAGTTATAAATCTTGCTGCTCAAGCAGGCGTAAGATATTCAATAGAGAATCCATCAATATTTTTAAAGTCTAATATCATTGGTTTTGGAAATTTACTTGAACTATGTAAAGACTATAAAATTAGTCATCTTATTTATGCTAGTAGCAGTTCTGTTTATGGAGGTAATACTCAGATACCATATTCTGAGGATAATGGAGTTGATCATCCTGTAAGCATATATGCAGCAAGTAAAAAATCAAATGAATTAATGGCTCATACATATAGCCATTTATATTCACTACCAGTAACAGGCTTAAGATTTTTTACTGTTTATGGACCATGGGGAAGACCAGATATGTCATATTTTCTCTTTACCAAAGCAATTCTCGAAGGGAAAACTATAGATATTTTTAATTATGGAGATATGAAAAGAGACTTTACATATATAGATGATATTATTGAAAGCATCGTAAGAGTCATGGGCAAAATACCAAAAGCAAATAAGTCTTTCAATAGTAAATCACCTGATATCTCTTCAAGTTGGGCTCCTTATAGAATTTTTAATATTGGCAATTCTAATTCAGTAAAATTAATAGATTTTATTGAAATCATAGAATCAGTTATTGGGATAGAAGCCAAGAAAAACTTTCTCCCTATGCCAAAGGGTGATGTTCAAAATACTCTCGCTAAAACTGAATTATTAGAGAAATGGATAAATTTTAAACCTGAAACTTCTTTGAGAGATGGTTTTGAAAAGTTTTTTTTATGGTATAAAAACTTCTACAAAATTTAATTCAGCTTTAAAAAAATAGTTTATGAAAATCTATTCCATTCTGGAACTATCTCTTTTAATAAAGAGAGAGATTTTAGCAAATCATAGTTAATTAACGAATTTTCTAATTGTTTTATAAGTGGAATAATTTTCTCATAAGTAATATAGTTTTCTTCTGCTTTATATATCAAAGGATGAGTTGTCGGTTTCGCATGATCATCTATTAAAAGTTCTTCTTTCAATTTTTCTCCAGGTCTTAATCCTGTAAATATGATTTCTATATCTCCACTCAAATTTTTCTTATTTTTAATTGTTAATCCACTTAATTTGATCATTTGCTTTGCCAAACTTAAAATTTTTATTGGTTTACCCATATCAAGAAGGAATACTTCACCACCCTTGGCCAAACTAGAAGCTTGTATTACTAATTGAGAAGCTTCTTGAATAGTCATAAAATATCTAATTACTTCTGGATGAGTAACAGTTAAAGGTCCTTTAGATTTAATTTGCTTTTTAAAAAGTGGAATAACGGAACCGGAAGAATTCAGCACATTTCCAAATCTAACCATAGAAAAACATGTTTCCTTAAATCGATTATCGAAAGCTTGAAACAAAATTTCAGATACTCTTTTTGAAGCTCCCATTATATTTTTTGGTCGCACAGCTTTATCACTAGAAATTAAGATTACTTTTGGGACTTTATGTAAGGAGGAAAGATTGCAAATTACATAAGAGGACATAATATTATTAAACAAACCTTGAACAGGATTCTCTTCTACCAAACTAACGTGTTTATATGCAGAAGTATGAAAAATTAAATCTACATTTTTCTCAGTAATCAAATTAGATATGAGTCTTTCGTCACAACAGTTGCCTAATACGAATTTTACATAATTTATATTTTCGAATTTATTAAATATATTTATTAATTCGTATAAATTCTTTTCATTATTATCTAGCAAAATTAAGTTTTTAGGCTTCATCTTTATTATCTGTGAACTAATTTCACTCCCTATTGAGCCGGCTGCTCCAGTTATCAAAATAGATTTTCCTTTAATTCCTCTCTGTAGTAATTCAGGTATAGGTTGCACAATATCTCTTGCTAATAAATCATCAATTTCAATTCTTCTAAGATTATTTATCCTTGCTTTCCCATTTGTTATTTCCTCTATGGAAGGAACTTCTAATATTGAAAAGCCTAAATCTTGAACTTTATAAATTATTTGCCTTCTTTTCTCTAGAGAAATAGATGGGATCGCTAAAAGAACATAATCCAATTTATATTCAATTTTTTCTAAGTAAGTGGGTGAAAAAATTTTAATTCCACCAATATTTCTATTCCACAAATTTCTATTATCATCGATAATGAATTTAATTTTATAATTACCAACCGTTCTCAAGGAAGCGATTAATTGTGCTCCTGCCGAACCTGCTCCATAAATTACTACATTCTGAACTGCTATTTTTGAATTTGATAATGATCTAACATAATCTCTTAATATAATTTTTATTAACCCATTAAGTCCAAATATAAGGATATAAACGATCAACCAAATACTTCTTGGAGGCATTTGTAGATTAAACAAAAATCCAAGGCATAATGTTCCAAACACTATAAATAAAGTGGTTAAGGAAGATTTATAGATAAATGCACTTCCCGTATATGTTAGGAGCCCTCTATAGTTACCAGAAACTATATAAATTGGAATAGCTAAGGCGCAAATTATTGGAATTATCCATATGGAATTACTCAAGTAGGAACTAAAAGGTTCTGAAATTCTTAGCCAAAATGAAGCCCAAACACAAAATACTAAGATATTTAAGTCTATAAGTATTAGGATTAACTTTCTTTTCCAAACTTCAAGTTTTGAAATTATATCGTATAACATTTATGTAGCATTGAGATCTGAAGATCTATATATTTACTATTTTAATTTATTTATTAACTTAACACCAACATCTTAAATTTAAAATGAAACAAGATAATCAATTTAATCCTTTACTAATTCATCCTACCGCGATTATCGATAATGGAGCAAAAATCGGAACCGATACCAGAATATGGCATTGGACCCATATATGTTCAGGAGCTGAAATTGGAGAAAACTGTTCACTGGGACAAAATGTTTTTGTTAGTAACAAAGTAAAAATCGGAAATAATACAAAAATACAAAACAATGTTTCGATCTACGACAACATAGTTATTGAGAAAAACGTTTTTTGCGGTCCTAGTATGGTCTTTACTAATGTATATAATCCAAGATCAGAAATAAATAGGAAAAGCGAGTACAGAGATACTATTGTCAAAGAAGGAGCTACGCTTGGAGCTAATTGCACAATTGTTTGTGGCATAACTGTTGGCAAATATGCCTTTATAGGAGCGGGTGCATTAGTCAACAAAAGCGTAAAAGACTTTGCATTAGTTGTTGGAGTGCCCGCAATGCAAATTGGTTGGATGAGTGCATATGGAGAGAGAATCAATTTACCTCTGAAAGGTACTGGTGAATGGGTATGCAAAAAAACTGGATCAGTATATAAACTGAAAGGTAATTCTATGGTTCATAATAGTAATTAATTTGTTTACTGAAATTAATGGAATTTATTGATTTAAAATCTCAACAAAAACAATTAACCAACAATGGAATTCCACTAAGAGAAGAGATAGAAAAAAGATTAAATATAGTAATGGATCATGGTAAATTTATTTTAGGTCCTGAAGTTAACGAACTTGAGCTTAAATTAGCTAACTACGTAGGAGTAAAAAATTGTGTTGGTGTTTCAAGTGGAACTGATGCCCTACTTATAGCTCTTATGGCGTTAGGCATAAAAAAAGGAGACCAAGTAATAACAACCCCTTTTTCCTTTTTTGCAACTGTGGAGACAATAATGCTTTTAGGGGCAGTACCAGTTTTTATAGATATTGATAAAAATTCCTATAACCTAGATTTCAATCATTTGGCATCTGTAATAAATAATAAAACAAAAGCTATAGTAGCTGTAAGTCTTTATGGGCAACCAGCTAATTTCAAAGAAATCAATAAGATAGCTAATAAATTTAAAATACCGGTAATTGAAGATGGAGCCCAATCATTTGGTTCAACTCACCATAATGCTAAAAGTTGTGGTTTAACAACAATAGGAACGACCAGTTTTTTCCCATCAAAACCTTTGGGAGGCTATGGCGACGGAGGGGCTTGTTTTACCAATAATGATAATTTAGCAAAAAAAATAAGAGAAATTTCTTTACATGGACAAGTTAAGCGTTATTCACATAGCCAAATAGGTGTAAATGGGAGACTAGATACTATTCAAGCTGCAATTCTTTTAGCCAAATTTGAAATTTTTAATAAGGAAGTTGAGTCTAGGCAAAAAATTGCGCATAGGTACACCAATGAATTTAATAGATTAGGCTTTTTAAAAACGCCAAAAATAGATAACGAAAACACCAGTGTTTTTGCACAGTACACAATTCAAGTAGAAGACAGAAATAAAGTTATTGAGAAACTAAAGGAACAAAAAATACCAACTTCCGTTCATTACCCATCTTTATTGTCTGATCAAGAAGCTCTAAAGAAAAATAATAAAATTTCAAATTTTATACCAATGAATTTTCTCAGAAAAAAGCTTTTCATATCAAAATCACTTAATAATGCAAAAAAAATATCACAAAAAGTATTAAGCTTGCCTATGCATCCAATGTTAGGGGAAAAAGATCAAGACACAATTATCAAGTCAGTTTTAAGTGTATTGAATTAACTAAAGATACTAAAATGATAGAAACGAAAGAATTTCTTAATTTACGAAAACTACTAATAAATAAGGAGGCTCTTATTGGAATAGTTGGTCTAGGTTACGTAGGTTTACCTCTAGCACTTGCATATGCAAAGAATGGATTTAATGTTGTTGGTCTAGACATTGATATTAAGAAAGTAAAAATGATCAATAGTTCGAAAAGCTATATAAAACATATACGAGATGAGGATATCAATAAATATGTCTCTAATAGCACTTTCAAAGCAACCACAGATTTCAAAGAAGCTGAAAAGTTCGACGCAATAATTTTATGTGTCCCAACACCTTTGAATAAATATAGAGAACCTGATCTAAGTTATATCAGGGAAACTACCAATTCACTTCTCCCATTTTTAAGAGAAGAACAGGTTTTCAGCCTAGAGAGTACTTCTTATCCGGGTACAACAAAAGAAGAATTATTGCCTTTAATTGCATCTCAAGGTTTTAACATTGGATCTAATTTTTTCCTTGTTTATTCTCCAGAAAGAGAGGATCCAGGCAATAAAAAATTCAATACAGCTAATACGCCAAAAGTACTTGGTGGTAGCACTGAGAACTGTAAAAATATAGGGATTGAGCTTTACAATAAAATAGTAAATAAAGTTGTTCCAGTAAGCAATACCTGTACAGCAGAGATGACTAAGCTTCTTGAGAATATTCATAGAGCAGTAAATATTGGTTTGATGAATGAGTTAAAACCACTTGCCGATAAGATGAATGTTGATTTATATGAAGTCATAAGAGCTGCAGAGACAAAACCTTTCGGATTCGTTCCTTACTATCCTGGACCTGGGTTAGGAGGACATTGCATCCCTATTGACCCTTTTTACTTAACTTGGAAAGCAAGAGAATATGGAATGCATACAAGGTTTATTGAGCTTGCTGGAGAAATCAATTCATCTATGCCGCAGTATGTTCTAGAAAAAGTGACCATGGCTTTGAATGATAAAAACAAACCACTAAAAAACAGTAATCTTCTTATTCTTGGTCTTGGATACAAAAAAAACGTTGATGACATGAGAGAATCACCCTCTGTTGAAATCATGAAATTATTAACCGAAAGAGATGCAATTGTTAACTTTAGTGATCCTTACTTTGAAAAATTTCCTACTAATAGAAAATTAAATTTAGAATCAACCTGCGTAAAAATTACCAAAGAAAGCCTTCAAACTTTTGATGCAGTTATCCTTCTAACTGATCATGATGAATTTGATTATGAATTAATTAAAGCTAATAGCCAATTAATAATCGATACAAGAGGAAGATATAATCCATCGGATACAATCGTTAGAGCATAAACTCATAAATAAATTAATTAAAAAAATTTTTCTGATCCTAAAGTAGTTTACCTTTTATGCCAAAATAATAAATAATAAACTTTAAGTTTTAAAATATGTCTCAAAAAATTAATATAGCTCTAGTGGGATGCGGAAGGATCAGTAAAAACCATATTAAATCAATTATTTATTCACATAATGAGGCTTCATTAATAGCTATTTGCGATACTAATCCAGAAATGATCGATTCCGCTATTGAAATTATTAATGAAGAGAAAGAAAAATTTAACATCATTAGAGAAGATCCAAAAATATATAATCAATTTGAAGAATTGATAAAGGATGTTGAAATTAAAAAAATAAAAATAGATCTTGTAATTTTAGCTACTCCTAGTGGTCTTCATTACAAACATACAATTATTGCTGCTAAAAATAAAATAAATATCTGTACTGAAAAGCCAATGGCAATAAAATACAGCGAAGGTAGAGAAATGATCAAAACTTGTGAAGAGAATAAAGTAAAGCTTTTTGTTGTAAAGCAAAATAGATTTAATAGCACTTTACAATTATTAAAAAAACAAATTGATGAAAATAGATTCGGAAAAATAGCCTTAGTTACTGTAAATGTATTTTGGCAAAGGCCACAAAGTTATTATGATCAAGATGAATGGCGAGGCACTATTTCACTAGACGGAGGTGCACTCATGAATCAAGCTAGCCATTACGTGGATTTACTTGATTGGTTAATTGGACAAGTTTCTTATTTAAGTGCTTCTGTTGCGACCATTTCAAGAGATATAGAAGCCGAAGATACAGCAGCTATTCAGATGAAATGGAAAAATGGAGCTCTTGGTACTATGGCAGTTACAATGCTCACTTATCCTAAGAACTTAGAGGGTTCAATTACTATTCTTGGAGAAAAAGGAACTGTAAAAGTTGGAGGAACAGCAGTGAATAATATTGAAAAATGGGATTTCGAAAACAGCTCCCCTGATGATCAAAAAATAAACGAAGTAAGTTATTTAGGTAATGATGTTTATGGGAAAGGTCATTATCCTTATTATAAAAACATGTTAGCTTGTATTAATGGCGAAGAGAAGGCAATGTGTGACGGATATGATGGGCTCAAAAGTTTAGAGTTATTAGAAGCCTCTTACAGGTCAGCAAGAGATCAACAAGTAATTAAATTGCCTTTAGAGTTATAGAAATTAAATTATTAATTAATATATGAAATATTCTTATATATTTAATAATGAAAAAATTTAAAACTATTTGGTATATAAGTAAATATATAATGCCCCCTAGTGAATGTTATGTAGGTAATAGAGGGCATTATCTAATAAAAGAACTTAAAGAATTAGGTTATAAAACATATATTATCAACTCTAATTCATATAATAAAATGAGGAATATTAAATTAAAAAAAAAGTATAATTTTAGAAACTTAGATAATCTTTACTACCTGACTATAGACGTATTGAAATACTATAAATCATATTCAATGAGAAGGGTACTAAGCTGGTTAGATTTCGAATTAAAACTTTTATTTGCCCCTCTTTATAAATTAAGTAAGCCTGATATTTTAATAGTTTCAAGCTTATCTCTTTTAACTATCATAAATGGGCTAATAATTAAATTCAGATATAAATGCAAGCTTATCTTTGAAATTAGAGATATTTGGCCGCTTTCATTAATAGAGTATAAAGGGTACTCAAAAAATAATCCTATAATTTTATTACTTAGATTAATAGAATATATTGGATATTTTTTTTCAGATCAAATAGTTGGGACAATGCCTTTATTGTCAGAACATGTAAGTTCTATAATAGGAAATCATAAAAAAGTAAAAATAATTCCGATTGGATTTGATATTAATGCAGCTAATATAGAAAATAAAATTACTAACAAAACTATAAATAAATTTCTTGATAGCGATGCTGTCACAATAACTTATTTAGGTTCAATCGGTGTATCAAATAAACTCGAAACATTCTTTGAAACAATAGAAAAATTATCTCATAATAAAAATATTAATTTCTTAGTGATAGGTGAAGGTGAACTAAAAAATTACTTTATAAAAAATTATGGTTATCTTGAGAATTTAGCGATATGCGATTCAATTAAAAAAAAATATGTAAACAACATTCTAAAAAGGAGTGATATTTTATACCTGTCTCTCGGTAAAAATAAAATATGGGATTATGGACAATCTTTAAATAAATTAATTGATTACATGCTTGCATCAAGACCTATAGTAGCCTCTTATACAGGATATAAATCAATGATTAATGAAGCTAATTGTGGAGAATTTGTGGAGGCAGAAAATTGTGATGATTTAGAAAATAAATTTATAGAGCTTTCTAAACTAACTAATGAAGAAAGATCAAAAATAGGTGAAAGGGGTAAGACATGGTTAAGAAAACATCGCACATATAAAAAATTAGCTCTTGATTATTCTCTAATAATTGAAAACTTATGAAAAGGTACAAAAATTATAAACAGTTTTTTGACTTTTTATTCTCTTTTATTTTAATAATTTTGCTATTTCCAGTTTTTATATTAATAGGGTTAGCGGTATTTATATTTATGGGTAGACCAATTTTTTTTACCCAGGATCGTCCAGGAATAAATAATAAAATTTTTAGAATTTACAAATTTAGAACTATGAGACTAACTCTAAGAAATGAAAATATTACTAATACTGATGAAAATAGACTAAATAAATTCGGGAGTATTTTAAGGAGTACATCATTAGATGAAATTCCATCATTAATAAATATCATAAAAGGTGATATGAGCTTTGTTGGACCAAGACCATTATTAGTAGAATATTTAGAACTCTATGATAAATTTCAACTAAAAAGGCATAAAGTACTTCCAGGCCTTACTGGCCTTTCTCAAATAAGTGGGAGAAATAATTTATCTTGGAAAGAAAGATTCGAAAAAGACGTATTTTATGTTGAAAATTATAATTTTTTTATGGATATAAAAATACTTTTTTTAACTATTTGGAAAGTACTCTCAAAAGATGGTATAAATTCAAAAGGGAGTAGAACTTGCAAACCATTTGAGGGGAACAAATAATTGAGAAAACTACTTGTTCTTGGTTGTGGAGATAATGGCAAAGTAGTCGCACAAAATGTACTTGAATGTGAAAATTTCGATGAGATCAAATTTTTGGATGACGACTATAAATCTTCAAATAAATTTGATGTAATTGGACCACTCAAAGACATATTTGATGCAAAAATAAAATCTTTTTTCCCAAATGCAATAATTAGTATAAGTAATTTTGAGACCAGAATGTATTGGTTAAATTTGTTAAAAAGAGAAGAATACCATATTCCTAAAATAATTCATAAATCTGCATACGTTTCTAAAACAGCAAAAATAGGATCTGGTTCTATTATTTATCCAAAGGCTTGCATTCAAACAAACGCAAATATAGGGGAGGCAGTCCTAATAAATACAAACTCCTGTATTGAACATGATTGTAAAATTAGTGATGGAGTTCATATATGTCCTGGTGTAAATATCGCTGGCAAAGCCAAAATTGGGAAGGGCTCCTGGATTGGTATAGGATCAACCATAATTCAAAATATTGAAATTGGTCATAACACAATAATTGGAGCAGGAGCGGTAGTTATTAGAAATATTCCTAATAACTCAAAAGCTATTGGTAATCCTGCACGATTAATTTAATAATTTTTAATATGAAAATTTCAAGCTGGCCTTACTATTCTGATGATGAAATAAAAAAAACAAGCGAAATACTTTCTTCAGGACGTGTTAATTATTGGACTGGCAATGAAACAAAATCATTTGAAAAAGAATTCGCTTTTTTTTCACAAAGCAAATATGCAGTTGCTGTAGCTAATGGATCACTTGCTTTATCTTGTGCTTATTTATCACTGAATCTAAAGACTGGAGATGAAATAATAACAACCCCAAGAACATTTATTGCAACTTCCTCAAGTGCATTGCTTCTCGGTATAAAGCCAGTATTTGCGGATGTAGATATCAATTCAGGTTGTATTAAATGTGAAAGCATCGAAAAATTAATAACAAAAAAAACAAAAGCGATAACTGTGGTTCATCTTGCAGGGTGGCCTGCAGAGATGCAACGTATCTGCGAATTAGCTAAGGCCTATAACCTTTCAGTAATAGAAGACTGTTCCCAAGCCCATGGTGCTGGAATTTCAGTTGATGGAGTATTAAAACCCGTCGGAAGTTTTGGAGATATTGCGACATGGAGTTTTTGCCAAGATAAAATAATTAGTACTGGTGGAGAGGGAGGCATGATTAATACAAATAACAAAGAAATTTATCAAAAAATTTGGTCATTTAAAGATCATGGTAAATGCTTAGAAAGCCTAATAAATTCAAATCAAAAAGGTTTTAAGTGGATACATAATCATTTAGGTTCGAATTTCAGGCTTACTGAAATGCAAAGTGCAATTGGCAGGATACAATTAAAAAAAATTAATTTATGGAATGAATTAAGAACAAGAAATGCTCTAATTTTTGCAGAAACTCTTGCAAATATAAAATATCTAAGAATTCCCTTACCACCAATGGATATAAAACACGCATGGTATAAATTTAATTGTTTTATAGACGTTTCTCGCCTAAAAAGTGATTGGGATAGAGATAGAATAATTGATGAAATAAACAACAAAGGTTATCCTGCCTTTCATGGAGGTTGTGGTGAAATTTATCTTGAAAAATGCTTTAAGGACAAAGGCATAACACCACTAGTAAGACTTAAGAATGCTAAACAACTGGCAGAGACAAATCTGATGTTTCTTGTCCATCCAAATATAACTGAAAGTGAAATGATAAAATATGCTGATATAGTTAAGACTGTTATCAAAAAATCATTGAAGAATTGAAAAAAAAAATAGGTATTATTTCATTTTCCGAAATAGAAAAAGATAGTAGGGTAAAGCGTCAGTTATCAGCTTTGGAAGATAAATATGAAATTTTTTTCTTTGGCTATGGTAAAAGTATATCTAAAAAAATCAATCATTTTTCATTAAAAGAAAAAAATAACTACTTTTATAAAGTTTTTTATTGTTTATTACTATTATGCAAAAGATTTAAACTTTATACATCAATAAGATTTAATTACACTCAAATAATGAGAATTATTGAGAGAAATAATATAGAAGTTCTAATCTTAAATGATTCTACCTCTTGGCCGATTTTAGGATTTTTTAAATCTCCTCAATATTGCGTAATTGATGCACATGAATACACTCCTGAAGAACTAACAGATAATATTTTATGGGAAATATTTTATAAAGAATATAAATTATGGTGTTCAAAATTTGTAAAATATGGCGGTGTTCACTTTTGCGTTGAAAAAAACTTATGTAAAAAGTGGACTAAATTTTCTGGTAAAGAATTTATAGAATTAAGAAATTCAAGCAATTACTTTAATATTCCAAAAGATAAGAGAAAAATTTTTAAATCAGATTCTCTTAAATATATTCATCATGGACTTGCTACACCATCACGAAAGATAGAGAATATGATATTTGCGACTAAAAAAGCAGGTAAAAAATATAGAGGTAACTTTTTTTTAACTGGAAAAAATAGGGAATATATAAATTATCTAAAAGAAATAGGACATAAGAATCATTGTGAAATTTTTGATCCTATTAATGAAGATCAATTAATATTAAAAGGTACAAAATATGATTTTGCATTAATTTCGATATTCCCAAATAATACTAATTATAAATATTGCTTGCCTAATAAATTTTTTCAATTTATTCAATCCAGACTCCCCATTATTTCTGGTCCAACTCCCTCAATTTCTT
>MDTE01203929.1_pt1 | contig 14892 bp, 13 predicted proteins | sample 811231 | NCBI WGS metagenome assembly MDTE01 (sample SAMN05326651, study PRJNA326480) | marine metagenome | isolation source: seawater | place: Indian Ocean: Red Sea | collected 2010 | reverse complement strand
TCTCTTAAAATCTGAGTTAAATTTTTATCTTTCTCAACTAAATAAATTTTTTTTGGATTTTTTTTAATTAGAAAATCAGTCAAGTTTCCTGTTCCTGCACCAATTTCTAATATTTCATTTTCTTCATTAATTGATACACAATCTACTATTTTTTTTATCATATTTTGATCAATAATAAAATTTTGACCAAGTTTTTTTTTAGGTTTTAAATTCACTTTATTTTTTCTGCAAATTCAAAAGTTTTAATTAAGCTAAGAGGGTTTGATTTGTTTTTACCAATCATAGATGTGTTAGTTCCATGATCAGGCGTTATTCTTAAAAAGGGTAAACCTAAAGTAATATTGATTGCCTCAAAGTTGTAAATTGATTTAATTGGTGCCAATACTTGATCATGATACATTCCTATGACAACATCAAATTTTTTCAAATTATTCTTTAAAAATATTGTATCCGACGGAAAAGGACCATTAATATTTATTTTACTATTTTTAAGTTTTTTGATAGCTGGAATAATTATTTTTTTCTCTTCATTAAATTTTTCAAAGCTTTCATTATGAGGATTCAAACCAGTTATTGCAAAATATGGGGATATTTTTAAAAATTTTCTATAAAAGTTATGTATAGTTTTAACATTAGAAACTATTTTATTTGTAGTAATTTTATTGAAAATTTTTTTAAGAGGATAATGTGTTGTCACAGGGCTTACAGAATTCTTCTTGTTATATATCAACATAACTTCTTTATTTTTTTTACCCAACTTTGATGCGAAAAATTCTGTCATGCCAGGATATTTGTTTTTTAAAAAAAATTTTTTTGAAATAGGCCCGTTTATCAATACTTTTGAGGACGTTTTATTTAATATTTTTAAAGCAGTATTACTACATTCTTCTATATAGATATTTGATTTAGATGATATTTTATCGAATGCTTTTTTAAATTTAAAATTTACGTTTATAATATTTATTTGTCTATTATTTATTTTACCTGAATTTAAATCTTCAAAACTGATATCAACAATCTTAAATTTATATTTCAATTCTTTCATTTGGGCTATTAGTAATTTTTTTGATGCAATTAATATAATTGGATTTTTTATATTTTTAATTTTTGTTTTTTTTAGTGATTTAAAGAAAATTTCAAAAAAAATACTATAGGGTTCTCCCCCCACTAAAATAATAGGTTTATTTTTCATTTATTTTAGTATTTAACTCAACTTTTCTAAAGTATATTAATGAAAATTGATTTAATTGTTTATTTCTCTCAGCTAAAAGAGATTTTTCAAATTCTTTTTCAAAAGAGATCTCTTCCTCTACACTCCTCTTTTCCTTCAAAATTAAAATTAATTTTCCTGATGGAACATCTATCGTCTCACTAATTTCGTTTATATTAAGATTTTCAATATTTTCTAATATTTTTTTAGAGAGCTGTGTTTCTTTAATCCAACCTATACTTCCTCCTGTGTTCGCTGTGCTAGATAAGCTATAGATATTTGCAGTATTTTCAAAACCTATATCGTTAATACTTTGTTTGATCTTTTCTATTTCTTCTTTAGCTTTGTCTTTAGAGCTAACTGTAAATAAAATTTCTGATAATCTATATTCAATAATATCTTTAGTTTCATTCATAATTCGTACCTCAAGATCTTTTTTGATTTGATCTTTATTAATTGAGAGTTTATTTTTAAATTTTTCATAAATTAGTCTATTCCAAAGTAATTCAATTTCTATTTTCTTTTTGATAAATTTTTTATTAAGATTTAAATTTTTTAATAAATTATCAAATTCATCTTGATTGGTTAATCCAATCGATCTGTATAAATTTTCCATATTTTGAAAAACCAATTCATCATTTAAGCCAAATTTAAAATATTTAGATATCTCAACTTCTTTTATTTTTTCTCTTAAAAGAGATTTTGACGCATATACTACCAATGAATTATCTTCCATTGTATCTAAATTTTTATTAATAAGTTTTAAATACGTAATTTCGTTATTTATTTGGACGTTTGTAATTGGTTCGTTATCAACAGTATAGATTATAGATATTTTTTCTGAGTAAGTATTTTTAAAATTTAAAATGAATATTATTATATAAAATAATAAATTAAATTTTTTCATTACTTACTTATATTAGTAGAACTAATTTTTGAAAAAGGAACAATTGTTAATGTAAATAATAGTTCTTCCTCTGGTTTCACATCGTTATCACTATAAAAATTTTTGTTATATTCTAATGCAGCCCTTAAGCAGTCATTCTCGTATTGATAAACTAAATTATAGAACTCAGTCAAATCTAACTCTCTATTCTCCCTGGTAGAAAAGCTAATACTATTATTTTCATTAAAAGAATATTTAGTCTGGTTCTTAATATAGTTTTTAGTACCTATATCTCCTCTCTCTTCAAGATATTGAAAACTAGTAACAAAATTATTGACACTAATGTTAGCATTAAGAGAATTATAATTTATTTTGTTAAAATTATTATCTGCAATAAAATCATAATCAAAATTCAAATTATCAAAAACATTAAATTTAATACTTCCAATAATGTCTGAATATTTATTATTTAACGAGCTATTTTTAGGTAAATCTGGGTTTGCCTTATCTCTATATACTTGAGCTAAATTAAAAGATAATTTATCTTCACCACTTTTATTTTTAACTTTATAATCTATACCTGCAGTTAAAGATTGCCCACCCTCAATTCCATCACCAACCGAAACTCTATTAAAAGAATTAATATTATTTGTATTCATGACTCTGTCTTCATTAGACATGTTTTTTGTATTATTAGGGCTAAATCTCAAGGATAAACTAGGCCTTATTAATTTGTCATACATATTACCTTCATTTATTAATGGATAACTTAAAGAATATTTCAATTTTGTAAGCAATTTTGAGTCAGTATCGCTTTCATTGTTTTTACCAGTCTTATTTATTTTATTTGGATTTTTAAACAGAATTTGAAAATCTTTTACCAATCCATATTTATTAAATTTGGTATCCGCATTATACATTAAGTCTGTCGATAAACTTTTTGTATATTTGTTTGTATCAAATTGATTTTGATATAAATTTGATGAGAGATCAAAAGAACCAGGTATACTTTCGTAAGTTAATTTTTTTGAAAAATTTATATTAGGATAAACAAATTGGTATCTATCACTAGTTGGTTTTGTTAAATCTTCGAAAACTTCAACTTCCACTGAAAGAGAGGTATCCGCACTATATCCATCAATTTTAAAAAAACTGTTCATTACATTTACGTCATTTATTAATGTAGATTTTGGCTGAAATTTCTTTAGATAAGTATCGTTTGAAACCTGTTCTAAGTTAATTTCTAAATTTGTATTTTCAAAAAAATTATTTTTAAAATCAATTTTTGAATTTGAGAAAAAATGGGATTTAGTAGCTTCTTTATTATTGTTTAGCTCAGAAGTAAATAATCCTAAATCTAAAATATGACTGGAGTTTTTTTCAACATGCCTATATTCATTTTGGATTAGAAGGTTATTGTTAGCATAGATTTTTGGTTTTAGTGTTAGGTCTTTGTTAATTGCTAAGACTTTAAAATAAGGAATTATTAATGAAGAACCAGTATTACCAGAGTCTGAGAGTGTAGGCACTAAAAAACCTGTTTGTCTTTTCACAGTAGGATCTGGATGAAAAAATTTTGGAAAATAAAAAACTGGTTTATCATAAATTTGAAGCCATGCATTTTTATAGTTTATGATCTTTTTATTTTTATCATGTATAATTTCTTCAGCAGATATTTCCCAAGGTGGACATTTATCATTTTTCTTACATGTTGTGAAAACTCCTTTTGAAATTTTAGATATATTTTTATTAGAAGAAATAGTATTTCCATACAACCTCGGATCGTTTTCAATATTTCCAAGAGATTTTTTATCAAAATTTATTTTTACATCTTTTCCTAAAAATTGACCTTCATTTAAATTGCCAAAAAAATTTTCAAGTAATGTTTTATTTCCCATCTCGTCTAAAATCATGACTTCTTTTGCTTTAATTAATTCTTCTTGAATAAAGAATTTAAATTCACTTGAGAGTAATTGATTATTAAAATCATCTTTTATTGAGGTATTATTATTAGAACTTAAAATTCCTTTGCTTCTGTCAAAAATTATATTTTCAGATTTAATAATATACTTATCATTAATATTAATATCAGTGGAATCCTCAGTCAGGATTTTTTGATCCTTCTTGAGATATTTTAATTTATTGGTTTTAATTTTAATATTTTTATTTGTATCACTTATTATCACATTTTTACTTAGGATTAGCTCTTGTAGTAATTTATCATATTCAAATTCATTTCCTTCAAATACAAGATTGTCATTGCTTGTGATTTTTACACCTTTCTTTGATAAAAGTTTATTACCTTCATTTAAAATTTGAATTTCTTGACCTTCAAAATAGAAGTCATCTGATTTTAAATCAAATTGAATATTAAAATAAATTAGTATTAGAAAAAAAATTAATTTAGTATTTTTTCTCATTTTTCGTTTATCCTTACAATGCCTATAGAGCAAAATAACAAAATAATAATTAAAGGTAACCAAATTGACATAACCTCTGGTAACCTTTCATTTTGACCAAGTAAACTTGAAAAGTAATTTATGTAATAAATTAAAACAGAAAGCAAAACTCCAAGTAATATATGGAATAATTTTGACTTATTTCTTTTAATGTTCAGCATAATAATTGATGCAAAGATCGTCATGATAGTTAAATAAATTGGATAGGCTGCAAGCTTCTGCAAATGAATATTAATATTTGTAAGTGAGTAACCTAAGTTACTATAATCTTGTTTCAATTTGTTCAATTGAACAATGTTTAATGAGGATAAATCTGAAAAAAGTTTATTAATTTGATCGGCATCAAAGTTGGTTTTAAATATTATATTATTTTTTATTTTTAGACCTTGATTACCCTCAGAAAAACTACCAACAGAAATTACCCAATCTTTATTTTCTATATTTATTTCATCTGCAACTATGTTTTTTTTATTTTGAAAGTCTTTTGTAAATTGATTAATTGTTACTCTCTTAAGTTTTTTTCCATCAATTTTCTCAGCATTTATAATATTAGTAAATCCATCAATCTCATCTTTGATCCATAGACCATTTTCAGTGACAATAGCAAGATATTTGTTGTCCCCTGAATATTTATTTTTTAACTCTAAATACATAAATCTTAAATTGGAGGCTAAATTATAAAAAATTGTAATTAAGATTAATGAAATTATAAAAGAGCTAACTGATAAAATTCCAATAAGTTTAATGTTACTCAAACTTATTTTTTTGAAAATATCTAGCTCTTCTTTGTCCATTAATCTAATGAAAAAAAATTGTGTTGATATAAAAAAAATAAAAGGAAATGTTTCATAAACTACAGTTGGAGCAGTTAATAAAGTAAGAAAAACTGGGTACAATGTATTTACTTCTACTTCTTTAAAAAAAGAAACCTCTTCAAAAATATTTAGTATTACTGCAAGTGAAAAAAAGATTAAAGACACGAAACATAAAGTTTTCCAGTATGATTTAATCAAATATAATTGATATACTTTGATCATTTTTTTTCCCTCAATCTAAAGATTAAAAATATATAACTAATCAAAAATAAAATAATTGGTAAGAAAGAAAAAATTAAAGTTGATTGAATGTTATAGATATACCTTGAAGATACTTCAGATATAATAATTATTGTTAATACTACAAAAAATAAAAAATATTGAAATTTAGAATAAAAATAATTGTCTTTATTGTAAAGCAGAACAAGCGAAGAAATTAAAACTATTAATGGAATAAATAAAGGTTTGATTCCTCTTTTGAAAGCTTCCTCAATAACATCTCCATATGTTTCGTTATTGCATTGCAAAAATGTTTTTCCTAAATTGAAATTTTTATCTATATTTAATTTATACAAGCATAAAAAAATTATCTTAGTATCTAATTCTTGAATTTTTGGGTATATTGTAGTTTTAGTTTTATATTTTGATAAATCGAATTCAGTCTTTTTAAATGAAAATGTAGTAATTTTTTTATTATCAACATCTATAAAATTCCCGTTATAAAGTTCTAGATGATTTTTTTTATCATTAAATATTAATTTTCCTTTTTTTGCATAAATTATTTGAGATTGATCTTCACTTAGACTGTCTTTTAAGTAAATATTAATTAACTCTCCGTCTTTTTTTTTTTCTTCAATAAAAATAGTAAGAGATTCAACAGCGTCTATAAATTTTTTTTCTTTAATAAGATTAGGAAAAAAATCAATATTTGAGTTTCTTACGAATTCTCTGGCTTGATCAAGTGATTTAGGGACTATCAGAACATTAAGAATTAATTGTAAAGTTAAAAAAAATAATGAAAAAATTACTAATGTATTTATAAATTTTATTTTTTTGATACCAATATTCCAAAATATTAAGAGTTCATTTTTTAACTCGTATTTGTTAATAATATAAAAAATAGTAATAAATACGCAAAAAGGCATAACTCTTGAAAAAATCTTTGGAAAATTAAGGATTGTTATTCCAAAATACGTATAGATACCATGTCCATCTTCTGAAACATAGTCCAAGAAATTAACTGCCTGTACAACTAGAATTATTAATGAAAGGCTTAATGATGACAACAAAAAAAATTTTGTCACATCTAAAATCAGCTTGTTAAATATAATTTTTTTCATTGAAATTCTTCAAATAAATATTTATATAAATCAAAAAATTAGACTTATAGTTTAAATACAACCTAAAGTACATATTATAAATAAATGTCAATAAAAATAAGCTACAAAAAGCTAATTGCGGAGAAAAATATTAAAAACTATGTATTGTTTTCTAATGAGGATTTCGCAGTCTATGGTTTAAAAAAACTTTCATTAAGGAGTAGTTTAAATCAGATCAATAAAACAATAAATAATTACAAATCAAAGAAAAAAGACTTTCTCAATTTCAATATTAGTCCTAATCAAAAAATAATATTGATTAAAGTAAAAAAAAAACAATCGTCAACTGATATTGAAAAATTAGGAGCAAATTTTTATAATTTTGTTAAATCCAATTTAATAAGTGACCTTACTTTTTTTGATAAAAATATTTTCGAGTCGCAATCTAAAAATTTTATTGACGAATTTTTACATGGCATGCAATTGAAGTCATATGAATTTAAAAAATACAAAACAAAAAAAGTAAATACAGATATAATAATAAATATTATCACAAGTAGAAAAATTCCATCTAAAATGAAGAAAAATAGATTCACATCTATACTTGAAGGGACAAATTTTACTAAGGATCTAGTTTCAGAACCAGGTAATATTTTGCACCCAGATGAATACGCAAAAAGAATACTTCAATTAAAAAAATTTGGAATTAAAGTTAGAGTATATAATAAAAAAGAACTTAAAAAATTAGGTATGGGCGCCTTACTTGGAGTAGGTCAAGGCAGTGTAAGAGGATCATATTTAGTTACTCTAGAATGGAATGGTGGTAGATCAGTAGATAAGCCGGTTGCTTTTGTTGGAAAAGGTGTTTGTTTTGATACTGGTGGTTACTCCCTTAAACCAGCAAGGTTTATGGAGGATATGACTTACGATATGGCAGGTTCAGCTGCAGTGGTCGGTTTAATGAAAACGCTTGCTTTAAGAAAAGCAAATGTGAATGCAGTTGGTGTAGTAGGTTTAGTTGAAAATATGGTAAGCGGAAATGCTCAAAGACCTGGTGATATTGTAAAATCTTACAGTGGAAAAACTATAGAAGTTTTAAATACGGATGCAGAAGGAAGATTAGTATTAGCTGATGCTTTAACTTTCACAGAAAAAAAATTTAAACCTAAATTTATAGTTGATCTAGCTACTTTAACTGGAGCAATCATAGTTTCGCTAGGTTCAGAGTATGGTGGATTATTCTCTAATGATGATAAACTTTCTAATCAGTTAATTGAAGCAGGCCATAAAGTAGATGAAAAATTATGGAGAATGCCACTTCATAAAAATTTTGATAAACTTATAAATTCTAAAAACGCGGATATGCAAAACATAAATTATGTAGGTGGTGCGGGCTCAACAACTGCAGCTCAATTTTTACAAAGATTTATATTAAATAAAACTCCTTGGGCACACTTAGATATTGCCGGTATGGCATTTTCAAAATATGGAGGTGCATTAAATTCTGGCGGAGCGACAGGGTATGGCGTAAGGTTGCTTAATAAACTTGTTGAAGACTATTATGAGTAAAATTGAGCAAACTCTCTCAATAATAAAACCAGATGCTGTTGAAAGAAATTTAGAAAATGAAATTAAAACAATATTTCAAAAAAATGGTTTTAAGATAGTTAAAGAAAAAAAATTGAAACTTGAAAAATCTGAAGCAGAACAATTTTATAAAGTTCACGAAACTAAACCGTTTTATAATGATTTATGTACTTATTTATCTTCAGGTACAATTGTAGTTATGATTTTAGAAAAAGAAAATGCAATAAAGTCCAATAGAGAATTAATGGGCGCCACTGATCCTTCTAAAGCTGAGGTAGGAACGCTAAGAAAATTATTCGGTAAATCAATTGATAAAAATTCTGTTCATGGATCTGATAGTTCAGATAATGCAAAAATTGAAATTGATTTTTTTTTTAAGGACTAAGAAAATAGTTTCATTATAGCTTTGGGATATGTTTTATGTTCTTCTGTTAAAACCCTTTGAGCAAGAGTTTTTTCATTATCTTTTTTAAAAATTTTAATTTTTTTTTTGCAAAATAATTTTACCCGAATCAAGCTTGGAATTTACAAAATGTACAGTACATCCGGTATAATCTTCTTTATTTTCAATTACTCTACGATGAGTATTAAGTCCTTTATATTTAGGCAATAAAGAAGGGTGTATATTAATAATTTTTCCATTAAATTTTTTTATAAAACTTTTCGATAAAATTCTCATAAAACCTGCTAAACAAATTAATTCAATTTTTTTTTCATTTAGTATTTTTGCAAGTTTTTGTTCTAGGATATTAAAATTTTTCTCGTTTAAACGAATTATTTCTATTTTTTTTTCTTTAGCAAACTTTAAACCAAAAGCATTTTTGTTATTAGAAAATACTATATCTATTTTAATTGGTGACGTTATCGTTTTTGAAAAACTTATAAGAGACTTTAGATTTGAGCCTCTACCTGAAATAAAAACTGCCGTGGAAACTTTCTTACCACTGAACTTTTTCATAAAATTTAATTTTAGTTCTTCCTGTCACAATTTTTCCAATAACATATGGTTTAAATTTTCTATTAAATAACTTTTGAATTTTGATAATATTATCAGATTTAGCTATTAAACAAAAACCTACTCCACAATTAAATGTTTTCAGCATTTCATCATCACTCACATTTTGGGCTTTAATCCAACTAAAAATTTTATTAGGTTTTATTTTTGATAAATCTATACTAGCGGTCAAACCTTCAGGCATTACTCTTTTTATATTATCTTCTAATCCACCTCCTGTAATATTTGCACATGATTTAATTAAGTTTAACTGAAAAAGTTTTAAAATTTCTTTTACGTAAATTTTAGTTGGTTTGATAAGTTCTTTCTTTAAATATTTATTTCTTTTTAAATTAATTTTTTTTTTTTTTAAAATATATCTTATCAAAGAAAAACCATTTGAATGAATTCCGCTTGCAGGAACAGCTAAAATTAAATCGTTTTTCTTTATTTTGTTTTTTTTTACAATTTTTTTTTTATCAACAATACCAACTGCAAATCCAGCGATATCAAATTTATTTTTGGAATATGTTCCTGGCATTTCAGCAGTCTCCCCACCAACTAAAGTACAGTTAGAAATGTTACATCCTTTATTAATTCCCACTAAAAGAGATTTTAATTTTTTCAAATTTATTTTATTAATAGAAATATAATCAAGAAAAATTAAAGGTCTTGCACCCTGCACTATTAAATCATTTACACACATAGCGACTAAGTCGATTCCAATTGTATTAAATTTATTCAAGGAATTTGCTATTTCAACTTTGGTTCCGACTCCATCTGTGCTTGCAACTATTTTTGGTTCCTTAAAGTATTTTGGAATATTTGAAATTGATCCAAATCCACCAATGTTTTTATTTTTTTCCTTTTTTTTTCCGGTATTTTGAGAAATAAATTTAACGAATTTATCAGCTTCAGATATATTTACGCCACTTTTTTGATATGTAAATTTATTATTTTTCATTAAAATAAAGTATGTTTTTAAATAAAAATTTAAATTGTTTGAAAAAATCTTATATATTTTTTTTTCTTATAGTTCTATTTATAAATATTACTATATGTAAGGCACATTCATCAAATTTCAAAGTAGATGGTGTACAAATAACTGAACCATTTAATCCGAATTTTAAAAAAGAAATAGTCGTAGATAAAGCTATACTAATAGCATTTAAAAAGCTCTTAAGCATGACAATTCCTAGCGATGAAATGTACAAAATACCAAACTTTAATGTTGATGAAATAAAAAATCTCATTGACTCATTCAATATTAAGGATGAAGAATTTATAAATAATAGTTATAACGCAACGTTCGAGATAAATTTTAATAAGCAAAATTCTTTCCTATTTATTGAGAAAAAAAATATTTTCCCATCTTTACCTATTAAAAAAAAGATTATCATATTCCCAATTCTAGTGGATACTTTGTCAAAAAATATAAACATTTTTTATCAAAATCCATTTTTTGACAACTGGAACTCAAATAGGGAGGATTTTCATTTATTAGACTATATTTTGCCATCTGAAGATATTGATGTAATAAAAACTTTAAATGATAACTTAGAAAATTTAGAAAATTTTGACTTTAGCCAAACAATTAAAAAATATAATTTTAATGAATATATTATTTGCCTCATTTATCCTCAAAAAGATAATCTGAAAGTTTTTTCAAAAATAATGTTTAATAATAAATTTAAAATAATTAATAAATCGTTTACATATAAAAATATTACCTCACTTGAAACAGTAGAAAATTTAATAAGTAAAATTAAATTACAATATGAAGATGAATGGAAAAAAAATAATAGAATAAACCGCTCTGTAAAACTACCTATTAATTTAGCTATGAGTTCATCAGAATATAAAAAAAATGAAGATTTTGAAAATTTTCTATCTTCTACAGATTTAGTTTCAAATTATTCTATTAAAAATTTCAATAATAAAGAAATAAATTATAAGATAATATTTAATGGATCACCTAACCAATTTTTAAACATTGCAGCGAATAAAAATTTTTTAATTGATACCAAAGACCAAGTTTGGAAAGTTAAATAGTTATGTCATACGAAGACCAACAATTAATAAATTTTCAATTTGAAAAAAATTATAAAAAGGACGATTTTTATGTTTCAAAAAGTAATTTTTTTGCTTTTTCCCTATTAGATAGTTGGCCAAAATGGGAAAAAAACATAATTAATATTCATGGAGAAAAATATTCTGGTAAATCGCATCTTTCTCAGATTTTTATAAAAAAAAATAAAGGAATAATTATACCAGCAATTAATTTTGAGCCTGGTTTTGAAAACAAGTTAAGATTCCATCAAAATATTATACTGGATGATTTTAATGCACAAGTTAATGAGAACACTATATTTTCATTAATAAATTTTGTGGATCAAAATTCAAAATATTTAATTATTAATTCTCAATTACCTTTTAATAAAATGAAATTTAAATTAAAAGATTTATTGTCTAGAGCAAGAAATTGTTTAGATGCAAAAATCGAAAAACCAGACGATGAGTTAGTAAAAGTTTTAATCTCTAAGATTTTATTTGATAAACAAATAAAAATAAATAAAAAATTAGTAGAATTTGCAGCAAAAAGAATAAGAAGGTCTTATGGAAAAATATTCGAATTTATATATAAGATTGATGAAATAAGTTTAAAAAAAAAAAAATCAATTGATCAAAAAACTATTAAAGAAGCATTAGGATAACAACTTGAATAAATATCGAACTCATAATTGCTCAGAATTAACAATCAATAATAGTGGCGAAAATGTTGTTTTATCTGGTTGGGTGAATAAAAAAAGGGATCATGGAAATTTACTTTTCATTGATTTAAGAGATAATTATGGCGTTACCCAATGTATTACTGAAAAGGATAAACCATTTTTTAAAGACTTAGAAAAAATGCAGCTAGAAAGTGTTATTAAAATAAATGGTGTTGTAAATAAAAGAAGTCCTGAGACAGTTAATAAAGAACTTAAAACTGGTGAAATAGAAATTATAATAAAATCTTACGAAATGCTAGGGACTTGTAAGGAACTTCCTCTTCCTGTTTTTAGTGATCAAGAGTACTCGGAAGAAATAAGATTAAAATATAGATTTTTAGATCTTAGAAGAAAAAAAATTCACTCAAATATTTTGCTAAGATCAAAAGTGATCTCATTTATAAGAGAAGAGATGAATAAGATTGGATTTGTTGAATTTCAAACTCCAATTTTAACTTCATCAAGTCCAGAGGGCGCAAGAGATTTTATTGTACCTAGTAGACTTAACCCTGGAAAATTTTATGCTTTACCACAAGCTCCTCAACAATTTAAGCAATTGATAATGGTATCTGGTTTTGATAAATATTTTCAAATAGCACCATGCTTTAGAGATGAGGATGCAAGAGCAGATAGAAGTCCTGGTGAGTTTTATCAGTTAGATTTGGAAATGTCATTTGTTGAACAAGAAGATATTTTTAAAGTTGTTGAAAATCTTTTGAGCAAAGTTTTCAAAAAATTTTCCAAAAAAAAATTTTTATTTGAAAAATTTCCAAGAATCTCGTTTAAAGAATCGATGCTTAAATATGCAACAGACAAGCCCGACTTAAGAAACCCTTTAGAAATATTTGATCTAACAAATATATTTGAAAGAGATGATGTGAAATTTGAAATATTTAAAAAGCTTGTAAAATCCGGATCTATAGTCAGGGCCATAGTTACTAAAAATACGCATATGAAGCCAAGAAGTTTTTTTGACAATCTTGATAAATGGGCAAAATCAGAAGGTGCTTCAGGTCTTGCTTATTTTACTTTTGAAAAAAACACAGACATTGAGGCCAAAGGTCCAGTTGGAAAATTTTTTTCACCTCAAGCATTGAAGGAAATAATGAACATTACTAGTGCAAAAATAGGAGATAGTATATTTTTTTCATGTGATAAAGAAGCAAATGTTTTACAACTTATGTCATCTGCTAGGGAAAAAATTGCAAGCGATTTAAACTTAGTTGATGAGAATGTCTTTGCTTTCTGTTGGATAGTAGATTACCCGATGTATGAAAAAGATAAAATCACAGGAAAGATAAAATTTAGTCATAACCCGTTTTCAATGCCTCAGGGAGATGAAAATAAGATAGATTTTAAAAATCCACTAAATATCAAAGCATATCAATATGACATTGTATGTAATGGAACTGAATTGTCATCAGGAGCGATTAGAAATCACAAACCAGAATTAATGTACAAACTTTTTGAAATCGCTGGTTATGACAAACGTGAAGTTGAAAATAAATTTAAAGGAATGATAAATGCACTAAATTTTGGAGCCCCTCCACATGGTGGTATTGCACCAGGCATAGATAGAATAATAATGTTGTTGGCAAATGAAAAAAATATTAGAGAAGTAACACTATTCCCAATGAACCAAACTGCTCAAGATTTAATGATGAATGCACCATCTGAAATCAGCGAAAAACAACTCAAAGAACTTAATATAAGTTTAAAAAAAAAATAATTTATTTTTTGCCCTTAAGATTTATTCTAATATCAGATAAATCAACAAGTTTTTTTTTGTAATTGTTTCTAACAAATCCTTTACTTGTTATATCTTTCACTATTTTCAAAAATTGACTTTGTTCCTCTGCACTTTCTATATCATTATCTTTCAGTTTATCAGTATTTGATCCAATAGATGGTGTATGGGCCAAATCTTCTCTATTTAAATATGAGATTGCTAATTCTCTAAATATATAATCTAGTATGGAGGTTGCGCTTAAAATTCTATCATTTCCAAATACTTTTCCTGATGGTTCAAATTTCGTATCGACGAAAGCACTAACAAATTCGTCAAGGGGTACACCATACTGAAGTCCTAATGAAATAGCTATTGCGAAATTGTTCATAAGAGCTTTTACAAGTTCACCTTCTTTACTCGTGTCTATAAAAATTTCACCTATTTTACCATCTTCATATTCACCAGTATGAAGATATACCTTATGGTCTCCAATTGTTGCTTTTTGAATGTATCCTTTCCTTCTATCAGGCATACTAAATCTTCGATTCATAACATCTTGTATTTTATTTGTAAAATTTTCATTGTCCTTTTTCAAAGAACTGTTTTGATCTGAATTATTTTCAGATAGTTTTACTGACGTAATATTTTTATTGATATTCTCAGTAGCTTTATTTTTTTCTAAACTTTTAGTTTTTCTATTATCTAATTTGACATTTATAATTTCAAATTTTCCATCTTCTCTTTTTTCTAACTGCGATAATTCCTTTTCATTAACATCATCTAAATAATGGGTAACTTTGAAGTTACAATTATAATAAGTTTCTACTAAATATTTTGCCATAATTTATTTTATATTTGAGTCGTTAGATAATTATGTATATACAAATTCATAATTTAGTCTAATGTAAATTTTGCAATTTAAAATTGAAAAAAATATTTATTTTATATGTTGACAGTCTTTAAACAGTTATTCGTTTGGTGGAATCAACAGACCCTGGGTACACGAATTTACACTTTTTTAAATGGTAAATTTGTTGGTAAAGATGAATTTGGAAATAAATACTATGAAAATAAAAAAAAAAATAAAAGATGGGTAATTTATAATGGTGAGATCGATGCTAC
>MDTE01201489.1_pt1 | contig 14892 bp, 10 predicted proteins | sample 811231 | NCBI WGS metagenome assembly MDTE01 (sample SAMN05326651, study PRJNA326480) | marine metagenome | isolation source: seawater | place: Indian Ocean: Red Sea | collected 2010 | reverse complement strand
TCCTGAACTCGCTTCGAGTTGGAGACCCAGTGTTCAGGACAATGGTAATCCGGGCTCTTCAGATGCCTCATCCTTTGAGGGAAATAACCTCAGGGAATATGCCTTTGGCAAAGACAGTAAAATTCACTTTGAGATCAAAGATGATTTTCTCCATATACATTATCCTAGAAGACTCTCTGCCGATGATCTCATATTTACACTCCAGTCCTCTGTAAACATGAAGGATTGGATAGGAGTTCAAACCGGTTACGATACCATTTCTTCAGCAAATCCTGGTCCAAATAAATTCTCATCTGTCACAATGAGATCAAAAAACAAAATTGGAAAAGAAAGGACCCGGTTCCTGCGAATACTGGTCCGTACAAGAGATTAATCACGCAAGGCCTTTGCAGGATCGAGCCTCGCGACCATGTAAGCCGGCGGAAGAGCGGCCAGAGTGCATAGGAGAAACGCTCCCAAACAAATAATTGCTATATCACCCGGAACGATCCGCGCAGGAATCTCAGCAACGCCATACATCTCCTCAGGAAAAATTTCCAGACCTAACCTCTGGGCCAACATATCACGGATCCCATTCCTGTTATAAAGGACCAGTGATCCGGCAGCCAGACCTGAAACAGATCCGATCAGCCCCACAATTAAGCCTTGCCCTATGAAGACCCCAACGATCTGAGAAACTCGAGCCCCGAGGGCCTTCATAACCCCAATTTCATGACGCTTTTGAACTGTCACCGTTATCATAGTGTTCATTGTACTGAAAGCCGCGACGAGAATAATAAAAAATAGAACAAAGTACATCATTCCTCTCTCATTACGTATCGTGGCAAAGAGCTGCTTATTTCTCTGTATCCAACTCTCAGAGTCCCAACCAAGGGGCAACGAAGTGCTTATTTTTCTTTTAACCTGATCAGCTAAAAAAGGATCTTTTAATTCGATGGACAGGCCATGAACGTTGGGTCCCAATTCATAAAGGTCCTGCCCTATTTCTAATGGGAGCAATATCATTTCTCCGTATCGGACCGAATCAAAAATCCCCGTCACTATCAAATCCTTAGGTGTCTTGATACTTTCAGTGAGTTCTTTGACTCTTGATCTGAGCTCATCATCACTGAGCTCATCATTATCAACTGCATCAAAAAGATCAGCAACGATCGGTTCAATGTCAGCAGTCGAAAAAGCTTCTATATGCTCCCCTATTGTTATTCCGTTGCGTTTGGCAAATTGCATGGAAATCAAACAACCATACTTACCGTGTTCTGGCTTATATGAGAGGTCTAATGTACCTGCATTAATAATTTCTTTTACACGTTCAGTGAGAGGATTTCCCTCAGAATCAACTCCCATCATCATCAATGCTGCCTGTCTCCGCGAATCATTAACACCAAACTGAAGAAGAACCTGCCCCGTAACATAAGGAGCAATGGTCTTAAGGTCCGGAATTTCTGTTCTTAATCGTTCCATTAGAATGTCCCATCTTCCAGATTCTGATTCAGAATCTAAGGGGTCAACCATAACCTGTTGCTGGACCATTAAATGAGGTTCGAAACCTAAAATTATCTGTTCCAATCTCTTCTCAAAACCGGTCATCACAGCAATGACAACAATCAGAACTGTAACACCAAGAGCTACTCCAAGAATTGAAATAAGAGTAATGATGGAAACATATGTCCTCTTAGGCTTTAAATACCTTAAAGCTAAAAAAAGACTGAAATTCTTGGCCACTGGAAACTAATGAGTAATTTACCTATTATATTCTATCTTGGTAAACCTTTCTTTCAGTTTAATCTTCTGCGCCTGACCGCTTTAATTGAGGGAAAAGAACAACATCTCGGATCGAATCAGCGCCAGTGAGCATCATGATCAGGCGATCAATCCCTAATCCAATGCCTCCTGCAGGAGGCATTCCATGTTCAAGGGCCCTCAGAAACTCCTCATCGACTTTCTGAGTTTCTTCTCCTGCCTGCTCCTCTAGACGGGCACGCTGAACATCAGGATCATTCAGCTCTGAATAGCCCGGGGAAATTTCCTGACCATTAATAATTAACTCATACACATCGACAATAGTGTCATCTGAACTGTTTTGCTTGGCTAAAGGAACAAGCTCCTTGGGAACGTGAGTAACATATAAAGGATTAAATGTTTTCTCTTCCACTAGCTTTTCAAAAACTTGCTGAGTCACCTCGTAATCTTCCATATTAGATGAAATCTCTACCCCTAATTGAGTACATTTTTCCCGCCTCTGTTCTGGGCTCAGTTCGAACCAATCATCCCCGGCGACTCCCCTAATAAGTTCCTTGTATGGAGCCCTCTTCCATGGCCGACTAAGATCAATACTCTTTATATCATTACCTTCATCATCTTTAGTTGTAATAGTGAGTCCACCGCAGAATTTTTCCGCAAGCACACAAACCATTTCCTCTACAAGGTCAGCCATAGCTTCGAAATCTGCATATGCCCAATAAGCCTCCAGCATTGTGAATTCAGGATTATGCCGTCTACTAATACCTTCATTCCGGAAATTTCTATTTAACTCAAACACCTTAGTCATTCCTCCAACAAGTAACCTTTTAAGGAAAAGCTCAGGAGCAATTCTCATGTACAGCGGCATATTCAAAGCATTATGATGGGTTTCAAATGGCTTAGCAGCCGCGCCTCCCGGCACATCCTGTAGCATTGGCGTTTCTACCTCAATGAAACCTCGGTCCTGAAGAAATTCGCGAATCTCACGAACCATCAAAGAACGTTTAAGAAAAATATCTCGGCTTTTCTCATTAGAAATGAGATCTAAATATCTTTGCCTGTAACGCGTTTCCTTATCGGTGAGACCATGATACTTATCAGGCAATGGCCTGAGAGACTTCGAAAGAACAGTGAAGGATTCCACTTTAACGGTCGGTTCTCCCACTTTAGTGTTAAATGTTTCTCCTTTAACCCCTATCCAATCACCAAGGTCCAACTGTTTGAAGATTTCAAATTGCTCTTCACCTACTTCCTTAGCATTTAAATAGCACTGGATACGGCCCTGAAAATCAGAGACATCAAAGAAATGACTTTTACCCATATCTCTGTGAGCTGTTATTCTTCCAGCAATCTGTGCTTTTTCGCCCTCCTTAAATGAATCTCTCAATTCATTGATATCAGAATCGATATGATACTTTTCCCCGAAAGGATTCACACCCAATTCACGCAACCTTGAAAGTTTTTCACGGCGCACTGCAATTAGTTCTTCTTCTGTAGTCTTATTTTCCTCTTCAGACATCAGAGAGAAACAAACACCTCTTGGACATAGGAACAAGGATTAAATCTAGGCCATTAATTCATGAATAACCCTTCCTGAAACATCAGTTAGCCGGAAATCACGCCCACCGTAGCGATAAGTAAGTCTTTCATGGTCTATGCCAAGAAGATAAAGGATCGTAGCATGTAAATCATGAACGTGGACAGGGTCAACCACAGCATTCATTCCAAACTCATCAGATTCCCCATAGGCAAAACCTCCTTTCAGACCCGCACCAGCGAGCATCATAGAGAAGGCCGTGTGATGATGGTCCCGGCCCGGCTTCTTCTTGTCATGCTTCTGTGCATAAGGTGTCCTGCCGAATTCTCCTCCAAATACGACCAAGGTATCATCGAGAAGACCACGAGATTTCAGATCATTAATTAAAGCCGCAGCAGCTTTATCCGCTTCCGCGCAGAGCTTCGCATGCGAAGCATAATGGTTCTCATGCGTGTCCCAGGGCTGATTACTGGAATCTTTGGTGTAATAGACCGTAGTAAACCTTACTCCTCTTTCAGCTAATCGGCGCGCAAGCAGACAGGAATTAGCAAAATCTGAATTGCCATAACTTTCCCTTGTCTTAGAAGATTCTTTAGAAATGTCAAAAGCGTCAGTTGCCTCTATTTGCATCCTGTAAGCTGTTTCCATTGTGGATATGTGTGATTCAAGTAAAGAATCTTCCCCTCTCTTATTTCTGTGGCTCTCATTCATCTTGGCCAGAAGGTCAAGTTGCTGCCTCTGTACAGTTTTAGAAGATTCTGGACCTTTGATATTCGCTAAAAGTTTATCTAGTGACATGTCACGTGTAATCACACTCGAGGCTTGAAACTTAGCGGGCAAAAAACCCGCGCTCCAAAGAGCAGGTCCAACAACAGTCTTTGGACTTGGTCTAAGCACAACATACCCGGGAAGATTCTCATTTTCAGAGCCGAGCCCATAGAGTGTCCAGGCCCCAATCGATGGTCTCGTTGGCTGAAGGACTCCAGTGTGCATTTGCAATAGAGCCGGCTCATGATTCGGAACATCACAATGCATTGATCTAATCACACAAAGATCATCAGCAATTTTTCCCAATTGAGGTAAAGACTCACTGATTTGGAGACCTGATTGGCCACAATGATCAAATTTTAAAGGTGAAGGCAGAAAACCCGCATTTGCAGCTTTAAATAGTATACCCTCCGGCTTGGCACCCTCATGTTTCACTAATTCCGGCTTCGGATCAAAAGTATCAATGTGAGAAGGAGCACCATTAAGAAATAAAAAAATTACCCGCTTAGCACGCGGGCAAAAATTTCTCTGTGATTCCAGAAGAGAATCACTCGCTGCAATAGTATTCCTTCCGAAAATATTAGCCATTCCCAGAGCGCCAAAACCCATGGCATAACGGTTGAGCATTTCGCGGCGATTCATAATCTTTTTATTTTGATGATCAATCACGAAAAATAAACTCGTTTGAAATTAATAAGTTCTGAGCCAATCCTGACCACCGCTCTTTTTCTTTTCCATTTTTTATAAATTCGCTGGCATTTGATAGCTCCTCTACTGATGGATGCCTAGATAAAATTTTACGGTAGATCTTTGTAATGGAGATCATTTTGTCATCATCGACCAATGCCGATGCTATTGCGTTTGAACGGGCCAAAACAAACGGACTATTTAAAAAAAACAATTTCTGAGATGGGGTCACTGTTTCATCACGGCTCGAACTGTGAATATTAGCATCAGGATAATCAAAGAGGGCCAAATAATGATCCAGTTCTTTTCTGCTTATTCTGCCATATACGGTACGCCTCAGATTTTTTTTATCAGAAATCAAACCCGATTTTTTTCCACTGTCGCCATGCTCAAGTTCACCGGAAACAAACAACATTGAATCCCGAATCATTTCCGCCGAAAGGCGCCTCTTATTATGGTATGAATAGAACTTGTTATCCTCATCTTTTATCCGCTTATCGGAAGACACAAAGGAACTCTGTCTATATGTAGATGACATAAGAATTCTCTTCAAAAGCCTCTTTACTGACCAGCCATCCTCAATAAATGAGACGGCCAGATAATCCAACAATTTAGGATGAGTAGGGCGGGCACCTAAATGACCAAAATTACTTGTCGTATGCACCAGACCACGCCCGAAAAGCAATTGCCAAATTCTGTTAACCACGACCCTCGCTGTTAACGGGTTCTGCGGATCGGAAATTGCATCGGCAAGATCAAGCCTACCGCTACCTCTTGTGAATTTTTTCGAGTTTTCACCTGATAGGATTTTCAAAAATGCCCTTGGAATTATCTTCCCTTTGTCCTGAACATCGCCCCTGTTGTATATCGGCAAATCCTGCACTTTCCCGTCTGATACCACATGTATCACAGTTTTGCTGCCTTGCTGATTGTTCAGTTCACGTTTGTTCATCACAGTACTCGCAAATACACCAGCCAAAGCATGATAATCAGCAACGCTAATCGGATCATACTTATGATCATGGCATCTGGCGCATGCTACAGTAAGACCAAGAAATCCCCGACTCACTACATCCACATTGTCCTCCCATTCCTCAGCCTTCACTTCTAGCCTGCCACGATCATAGTACTGAGGCCCAAGACCCAAAAAACCTAGAGCAACCAGATCCTTCTCATCAATTCCCTCAATTTGATCAGCCGCTAACTGTAACCGAACGAACTGATTGTAAGGCAAATCACTATTGTATGACTTGATTACCCATGCCCTGTAGCGATGAGCATGAGGATAAAAAAACTTCTCATCATTTCCAACTTGGTGAGCTTGGTCCTCAGCATAACGAGCAACATTCAGCCAGGAGCTCGCCATTTTTTCACCGTACTCAGAACGAGATAAGAGATGATCAATTAGTTTCTCATACTTCTTTTCATCATTATCCTCTTTATATCGTTCCACTTCATCTGATGATGGCGGAAGACCAATAAGATCATAAAATAGTCGTTTAATCAGAACCTCTGAACTCGCATCGCTCTCAGGCTCCAATCCATTCTTCGCCATCTCAAATAAAATAAAACGGTCAATATCTCCTCGGATCCATTCATCCCCATTAATATTTGGTGGATCGGTTTTAACTGGACTAACGAATGCCCAAAATTTTCTAGCCTGTTCCCAATTGATATCAGACTCATTAGCATCAAGTTGCAAGTCCCCATTAATGAAAATAAGGGAAAATAGCAAAACAATTGATCGCATGCCTATGACGCTAGAATGTTTCAATAAAACACGCAACATCTTATAACATTATCATTTAATGTAGGGCCTCTTCTGACGGTAAAGTTCAAGCCTTTCCTTAGCATAGACCACTTCAGAATCATTGTCGTAAAGCTCAATAGCCCTAATGATCGTTTTAATCGCCTCATCAAAATCTTTATCTGCCGCCTGAGCAACGGACAACAGATCCAAATAGCTCGGATCCTTATCTCTAGTTATCATGCAAAGACGTTCAGCAAGGGCCTTTGCTTCTTTTGGTTTTCGGATCGAAGGATCTTTGTCCGCGGCCAATATCCAGGCCAAATTTTCTGCCGCCTCTATGATTTTTGGGAACCGGCGCAATGTTTCCTTGTATGTTTCAATAGCTGAACGCGCATCACCAGAATCTCTTAAAGAATTAGCTCTTTCTAATAATGCCAAACCCGTATTTTCTCCAGCATTCAACCCTCCTCTAAGTATCCTCATCATCCTCATAACGTCCGGTGAATTCGGATACTTCTTATTAAATTGTTCAAGGTAGCTTAACGCGTCACTTGGCTCATTCGCATCTAAGAACTGCGAACTGACTCGGGTAGGATCTGGCTCCGGTAACTTGCTGATAAAGTGACCGGGGAATGGGACTGCAGAGGCCCTCCAAGAATCTTTTGGAGCACTGAGAATACGCGAATCATTTAAGAGCTGCTCTAATGATACTCTGCCTTTATATATTACAGCCACGTCATTTTTCTCATCAATCAGGAAACTGCTTGGTACTGGCAAATCGACCCAACGATCAAGGACAGCTTTCTGAAAAAGATCAAGTGCCCTTATACCTTCCAGACTAATTGGGCTGGTCTTAAAGGTAAGAGAAAAAGGAGTTTCCTGGTCCCCGTCAACATTCATCAAATGGACTCTGAGTCCTGATTTTTCCAATTTTTCCTTACCTGCAGACCATTCCTTCAATTCCTCTATGCACGGCTCACAAGTGGAGGACCAAAGATTTATCAGAACAGGCTCATTGGACCCTGAGAAACCATCAATCTGAGGCAAAGGAAGCCGAGCTGGTAAAACAATACGTGCCTCATCCTCATCAGGCAGAACATTCTGCACAGAAGCAACTAAAGACTTCAATGCAGGGGGAACCCAAGGGACCGCCTCCTGAGTTTCTGATTTAATGATATAAAACTTGGACGGTTCTATTCCCAAAATTTCACTGGAAAAATCTCCTCCCCATCTGACCACAACTTTCTTTATTCTCTTCGAATCGCCGAGCCCAAAATGCAGAAATGAACCGGCCTGCGACAAGAAAGCATCTCCGCCATGCACAGTCCTAAGTAATGGAGAACTTATTCCTTCGACCCACACCTCAACTGTGCATCCTACAGCGTCTCTGTTAACTTTGACTCCATCACCCTCTAACCTTATACCTAACCATTCTGTTTCATTACCTGATCGATTCTCAAGGAGCCTGACCCTCGGAGCGTTGCGACAAGTGAGCCAAACATCTAAATCACCATCAAAGTCCCAATCATTTGCAACTAAGGACCGAGCATCATCATCAAAATTAAATCCAGTCACTGCCGAGTTATCAGCGAATCCTTTGCCGTTACAATTAATAAACGCGCAGTTCCTCTCTCTTCCACTGAAGGAGCGGTCCTGATGCAATAGCCTGTTTAAGGCTCTCCAGCCTTGCTTATAAAGAAGACTATTATCAGCATCTCCATCAGCAGTTAGGGGTGACTGCGACACGACCTGTCGCCAATAAACGCTTCACAAGTCTCCAGGATCAGGAGCAGTAATGAATCCATTAGCGACTAACAAATCAAGCCATCCATCATTATCTATATCTGCAAACCTGGAACCCCATGCCCAACGCCCCATAGTCACATTGGCCGTCTCACTAACATCCTTAAAAGGATTATTAGAGACCCCTTCAAAGAGAGAATTCCCTCGTGCGTGTCTGCGAAAACCTTCAATCTGAGCCGATTCGGCACCAGATTTAAATTGTCGCTGATAAGTTATCCTATTACCAGCGGACGAAAACATATTACTCACGTATAAATCAAATATACCATCTCTATTATAATCCCCCCAATTCACAGACATTCCTGCAGACATATCTTGGACCCCAAGTTCCTGTGAAACATCAACAAACTTACCCGCGTTGTTCTGGTAAAGGTTATTGCGACCATAATCATTAGCCACATAAAGGTCAGGATCACCGTCTCTATCATAATCTTCCCAACTCGCCGCAAAACTGAACCGGTCATTGTTCTCATCGAGACCAACTTCTTTAGTCACTTCCGTAAAGTTCCAATTTCCGTCATTGCGCAGAAGCTTGTTCTTTCCTCCATTTCTCGCATCATGATAAGGCATTGGTTCCCCCATAACACCGGCCTCTCCCTCATAACCCGCGGGCGGATTATAGCCACAAAGAAAAAGATCCAAGTCACCGTCATTGTCATAATCTGCCGCAGTTATCGAAAAGGTCTGCGCATGAGTCCCTAGGCCAAGGGCAAGCTCAAATTTGGCGTCACCCAGATTATCCATGAAAAGAATTTTAAAATCCTGAGATATTGCCAGATCACGGTCTCCGTCATTATCAAAATCAAGAATCAAAGCACTAGCACAATAATCTATCCATCCAGTATTACTCTCAGCGGTAACATCTTTGAGGGTACCCTCAGGTCCTCTAATGAAGAGCCGATTAGGAAGGCCCCCTTGCTGACAAACATATAAATCATCTAGGCCGTCACCATTAACATCTCCTAATGCCATGCCGTGATTGGCAACAACGTCTAATCCAAAATCACGGGCGATCCGGGACCTCCAATGATCCGTGGACCTTAAGAACTGTTGATGATATGCACTCTCATTACCGAACACTGAGGCAGTCACATCAGTGAAAAGCTTTTCAGTTTTCTTTCCTAATCTACGAACTTCCTCAAAAGAAAGCACTTCTATACCAAGCAATTTGGGATCTTCCTCTGATAGTGTCCAAGAAGTATTCCACTCCGAATTGATTTGAACTTGCTGCTCCTTAACGGGACCTGAAATGTGAACGAGTACCCGCCCATTAAAATGCGTCTCCAATGAGTCGATCTTGTAAAGCTTAAGCTCCACTTCAATTTCAGATGAATCATCAAAGAAGGACACAAGACCTCGCATAGCGGCTGACAAAGTGACTCGATCAGCGCTATCAGGAATTCCTTTAAAAACAGCAAATTCTTTATTCTTAAAATATTCTTCAAGCACTTTAGGCCGCAAAGAGGACCCATCATATTTACTGTCCGTAAATTGGTCCAAGCTTGAATCCTTTAATTTTCCTGACAATCGAATGATCTTTGCTATCTCTTTAAGTTTCTTAGTCGCCGCGTCACTCAAGACTTCAGAGTCCCAACCATCCTTCTTCGGATCAATTCTACGCCAAGCATCCTCGAGGGGCTTAATTGCTTTCCTGTCCTCCAAGCCTGGAGCAACGATCATTCCTTGATCTGTTGGTGATTGCACCCCATCCAGAGAATCAATCTGCACAGATTCTTTCCCGGGACCTGAAGATTTTTTATCAGAACAACTCAGCAAAAAAAAGAACGTGGCGAGAACAGACATCTGCACCGCGACGCCCGAAAGATGTTTAGACTTCGGGCCCATCTCAGAATTTTGCATGATTAAAACGGAAAATACAACCAAGTCCGGGTAAACTTCAACCGCAATGACTCGGTATTAATACTACTCATTCTTAACCGAACGTCTAATTGCATTAATTACGATTCCTATACCTGCAATCACAAATAGACCCGGAAACCATATAGTATATAAAGGAGCTAATGTACTTTGTTTAAGGATCGCCTTGTCGGGACTGTCCGGATTGACCCAACAACGGGTACGCTTTCCTTCAGGGAACGGCATAATTTTTTTTTCGGCTCTTTTGCGGCTTGAACTGGCTCCATCAACTCGCTTAATGGATTTTCCAATACGCTCTTCACCTCCATAGTTATAAATATATTCTACCAATGAAAAATAATATAATGGACTGTTCGGCGTCGGCCTTACCTCTTGAACTTCCGACTTCACAACTAGACAATCAGTCTCTTCCCATGAACGGGTCTCTTTAGCTTTTCCATACGCAACTAATAAGCCATACACAAAGATTGATCCAATAATGGCAACTAAAAACCCAAAGAAGATACTTCCAAATAGAGAAAAAGACCTGTTCGTTTTTTTATCACTCATTTGCCTAGGTCCCAATTAATCCTTTAAAAGACATCTGTCTCCTGAAAAATCATCAACAAAGACTAATGCTATTTTGTAATTATTACTTGTTAGACATTCTTAAAATAAGGAAGGAATGTTAATGATGTCACTCTCCGAAACAATCACTAATGATCTTAAAGATGCAATGCGTGCAAAGGACAGCCTCAGGCTTGCTGTATTACGTTCATTAAAAACAGCCATCACAAATACGACAATTGAAAAATGCGGAGCAGAGGGGCGGCTCGATGCCGGTGCCGAGATTGGCGTTGTCCGAACAGCCATCAAACAAAGACAAGATTCTATTGAGAAATTTCAAGAGGCCGGAAGAACTGACTTAGCTGAAAATGAACAGAAGGAAGTAACTATACTAGAGGAGTATCTTCCCGCAGCCTTAAATGAAGAGGAAATTAATCAACTCATCGATGAGGCCATCAATGAGGCCGGAGCAACTTCAAGAAAGGAAATGGGGCAAGTGATGAAAATATTACAACAGAAGACCGAAGGGCGTGTAGATAATAAGACTCTATCTTCAGGAGTCATACAACGCCTTTCATAAGAGTAAGACGTTCTGAACAAATCTCTCACAGCAATTATAGTGGCCGGAGGCTCGAGCCGCCGAATGGGTCTCGATAAAATTTTTGCTGATATTGGAGGCAGTACTGTCATTGAAAGAACCATCAGTGCATTCCTCGAATGCAATAGCGTTAATGACATTATAGTTGTCATTAACGAAAAGAACTTACAGAGAATTGAAGAATTAATTTCCGAGATTAATGGGAAAGAAAAAATTCAAATCTGCACCGGAGGAGAATCGAGGAGAGATTCAGTTTCCAATGGGTTAGAGGCTATGAGTAAAAAATCTGATTACGTTGCCATTCATGATGGTGCAAGACCATGGATTAGACCCTCACAAATCGAAAAGGTTTTCGAAACAGCTATGCAATACGGTGCCGCAGTAAGCGCAAGACCTATAACAGACACAGTAAAACGTTGTGATCAAGAAGGAGCCATCAAAGAAAGCATTAGTAGAAAAGATCTGTGGGCAATGGAAACACCACAAATATTCAGAACTGAACTAATCGAGAGAGCCTATAATCAAGCTATCCTCGAGGATCGACAGGTCACTGATGAAGTTTCAGCCATTGAACTGGTTGGAGCACCAGTGCGGGTCGTCCACGACCCATTCAATAACCCAAAAATCACTTTCCCTGATGACCTCAAAGCTCAGGATCCAATGGAATCAACTTAGAAGAGTGACCATTAAATATAAAAAGTTCTAAGAAAATGTGTTTTGATACGTTCTTTCATTAGAAATATGAAAAATTACAGCAATTTTCTGGTCGCTCTTGCCATCTCCTTCACAACATTGGTAACGGGCATTCCTGAAAAATCATTGGCGCATGGCTTCATCATTACCGATGAGCCCGTCATAATTCATCACCCTCCACGCCCACCTCATCCTCCTTTTCCAAGACCACCGAGACCAATACACAGGTTCTTGCCGCTCGAACTCAGAAAGAACAGTGTGTCAGTGAAAATAAAGAACCAAATAGCTCACACTACCGTGGAACAAACCTTCTATAATCCGTCCCGACAACGAGTTGAGGGGACTTATATGTTTCCGATTCCCCAAGGTGCAAAGATTGAAAAATTCGAAATGGAGGTGAATGGAAAAATGACCGAAGCGGAACTCCTCGATGCCAAGAAAGCAAAACAAATATATGAGAAAATCGTAAGAGATGCACGGGACCCTGCTCTCATGGAATACAGTGACAACGGCATGTTTAAAATCCGGATCTTCCCTATCGAACCCGGAAAAGAAAAAGACATAAAAATTAAATACACAGAAATTCTCAAGAAGGACGGGCGCATCACATCTTATCGTTATGCAATGAGATCGGAAAAATTTTTATCTGTTCCTGTGAAAGATGTTTCAGTGAAAGTAACAATTGAATCTGATAAAGAACTCAAGTCCATCTATTCACCGAGTCATCAGATCGACGTGAACAGAGAAGGTAAATACCGTGCAGTGATTGGATACGAAGAAGAAAATTTAATACCAGATACTAATTTCGAATTACTACTCACTTCAGAATTTAGCAAAGGATCTCCAATAGGATTCGATTTCCTAACTCATGATGCCAAGGGATCGGGTCATGGATACTATGCGATGCTTCTTTCGCCAGGATCATGGGAAAACAATAAGGTTGTTCCTAAGGATATAATTTTTGCAATCGACACTTCAGGCTCAATGAGAGTCAAGAAACTAGATCAAGCTAAAGCGGCTCTGGATTTCTGTATCAGCCAGCTCAATCCGGAGGATAGGTTCGAAATAATCCGCTACTCAACTGAAACTGAAAGCCTCTTTAATAAATTAAGAACTGCGAAAAAGCAACAGACCAAAGAGGCCAGGGAATTCGTCAAAGATCTCAAGGCCGGGGGCGGTACCGCAATAGAGGAAGCCCTAGTCTTAGCCCTAGAAACCATCTCAAAACAGAACCAAAAAGAATCTATCAGACCCACTCAAATCATCTTCATTACTGACGGAAGGCCCACGATTGGAGAGACAAGGGCCGATAAAATCATTGATCGATTAGTTAAGAAAAGGCAGGAAACAAAAGGAAATGTACGGATTTTCTCCTTTGGCATCGGAACCGATATAAATACCAAACTCCTCGATTTAATTTCCCAGAAAACAAAGGCCTCAACCGAATATGTTCTCCCTGAAGAGAACATTGAGCACAAAGTTTCCAGATTCTATGAAAAAGTTTCTCAACCGGTCATGGCCAATATAGCGATCAGTACCGAAGGCAATATACGTTTAAATGAACAGCACCCGAATAACCTTCCTGACCTCTTCAAAGGAGATCAACTGGTCATATTAGGACGTTACAAAACAAAAAACAAAGGACCTGATAAAAATATTAAATTCGAACTTGATGGGAACCTTGCGGGAGAAAAAGTAAAATTAAATTTCGAAACTAAATTAGAGAAAAAATCAAAGAACAGTTTTATTCCAAAGTTATGGGCCACTCGACGCGTTGGATACTTGCTGGAAGAAATCAGATTGCACGGTGAAAATAAAGAGCTCAGGGATGAAGTAGTGGCACTGTCAAGGAAATGGGGAATTGTCACCCCTTACACGAGCTACCTTATCATAGAGGATGAAGAATCAAGGGGCGTTCCAATCGCGCGGCAATCAATGGGAAACCGAATTGCATTCAGTTTGCCAGGTTCTAATCCGGCAAGGCCAGTGAAGCCACAAAGCATCTCTTCAGCCGAGAGCCAAAAATTGTTCCTCAAAGATATAGAAAAACAAAGTTTCAGGGGACTTTCTGAAAGCGACAGCGGTTCTGATGCTGTGGCTGCGGCGAGGACAAGTGAACAGCTTAAAAAAGCAACGCAATCAAGAGCGTTCAAGGCAGCTTACAAAGAATCACAATATGGAAATCAAATAAGTTTTGCACCGCAGGCAACAAGGACCATTGCCGGGAAAACATTTTTCCAGAACGAAGGTTTCTGGATTGATTCTCAGGTCCCAGAACAAAAAAAACAAACTGCCAAACGCCTGAAATTCGGATCCAAAGAATATTTTGAATTGCTCAATCGGAATTCAAATACCGCAAAGTGGCTCTCAGTATCAGTCAATCTTCAGATCATAATTGATGGAACTCTTTATGAAATCATTGGCCCAAAGCCTTGAGCAGTATTTAATTTCAAACATCTGAAATCAGTCCATTGATTTTATCCTTTATCTGACTGATACTGCCCACCCATAAAAAAAGGAACATATAAACCTAATAAGGAATATTTCTGCCATACAATATTTCCTTTGGGTATTGCTAATTGAAAATTCATAATTAGAATTTCCGCCCGATGATAATTAACCTCGAAAAAATACCGGACTGTAAAGCACTGCTTCGTTTAGAAGTTCCCAGTGACGATGCCAAAGCAGAAAGGAATCAAATAGTTAAACTCTTTGCCAAGCAGGCAAAAATACCTGGCTTTAGACCAGGAAAGACGCCCGAATCACTAATAGAAAAACGCTTCAAAACTGAAATAGAAAGTGAATTTGAGGAACGCATTGTTAGACAAGCAATGCAAAAGGCTCAGGAAGAAAAAGTTGATATTATAAGAATCTCTGAAATTCGTGAACAGT
>MDTE01123161.1_pt1 | contig 14892 bp, 10 predicted proteins | sample 811231 | NCBI WGS metagenome assembly MDTE01 (sample SAMN05326651, study PRJNA326480) | marine metagenome | isolation source: seawater | place: Indian Ocean: Red Sea | collected 2010 | reverse complement strand
ATTAATGAATTAATAAGTGGAATATTTAATTGTTCCCATGGAACTATTTCTGAAGGTACTGCACTATAAAAGCTTAATTCAGAAGAATCAAAAAAAACAAATGCAGGTATATCACCCGTTTCTAAATATCCTTCAGTTCCAGGATTTCCATCATTACCATATACAGGAACATCACAAATGCCTCCACTACATTGTTCAGTACTCCATCTTCTTGCTCCAACACAAATCTCATTACCATCTTCATATTCGCCATACTGAAGACAACTAGTAGTATCTGAATTCCATAAATCACATTTAAATGCACCTATCCAATCGGTTGCTTCTGCATATTCGCCATTAATATCAAATACTTCGAATATTAAATAAAATGATAATTGCGTTGAAATATTAAATTGGAACCAATCGGGTGGAGTATACTCACATGAACCATCATCATATGTTGCATTTTGTAAATAATTATTTGCCATTGGATCCATGCAGCCACAAACATTCTGTCCTTCACATTCTCCAGAGCAGTCATAGGTAGCAGTACCCCCGCATTCATCATAACAATCAAGATATAAACAACTCCCATCATCAAAATCAGGAGGAAATTCAAAATCATAGTTACAAGCAAAAGTGTCCATACATCCTGTGGTTCCCACAAATATTATTCCATCGCTTGTCTCATCTATATGCGATTCATCACCTTGCCCCAATTCACCCGTTACAAAATCTGTGAATACAATTTGAGATGAATCACCAGGCTCACCTAAGATTGAAAAGTGTAAGTAGGCAACAATGCCTCCACCACTAAATAATTCACTTAAGGCATAAATTGATATTTCAAGGACATTCTCTTGATTTTGATTATAGACTAAACTATAATTTTCAAGCAAACTGCTATTAATAAATACACTATCAGAAGAAATAATATTTCCATCATATGCAAAATCTACATCTATACCTTCTACATTCTCTAAATCATATACACTTAATGGAATAGTAATTGAACCTCCTTGAGGAGCAAATATTGTATCAGGTATACTTGCAGATTGAGCAAAAATGCTTCCTACAAGAAATAAACAAACTTTATAAATCATAATATTATGTTATTTTAAAAGAACTAATTTTTTAAATTCCTTATGTGTTGGGCTATTAAAACTATATAAATATAAACCAGAAGGTACTGCATTACCCAAGTCATTTTTCCCATCCCAAAATATTGAAAAATGCCCCGGATCATTAAAATCATCAACGATATTTTTAACTAACCTACCTTGAATATCATATATGGTTATTTTTACTTGAGTTCTTATTGGTATACTATAATCTATACGAGTTGTGGGATTAAATGGATTAGGATAGTTTTGACTAATATAAAATTTTTCTGGAATCAAGTCAATATGATGGCTTAATGCACCAATAGTATCAATATTAACATGACTTATATCAATAGTATTTTCATTAATAACTAATGTGTCTAAGTTAAATATATTTAAAACACCTTCAGGAGGATTATTGCCCGTCAATTTAAGAAAAATTATATTACCTTCACCTTCTTGCAATACATCTGAATTTGCGAAACTAGAAATTATTAATTTTCCATTACTATCAAGTGTATCTGCAACATCATACCCAGTTTGTAAAAGGCCTTCATGATCAAAAAGTTGACCACACGCGGGTATAATAGTACCTGACTCAAAATCCTCCCAACTATCTTCAGCACAAACAGGTATATCAGAATCATTTGTACACCCCCCCTCATTTTCATCCCAACTACAATATTGATCATAATCAACTTCACATAAAGTTTGATAAACACTCTCTGAAACTCCATCTACATCAGGCTCACAGTAATAACATGCCTTATCCCATACATTATTTGATAATACACATTCTGTTGAGTCTATAACTTCATAACCAGAATCATTAAAAATATGGGCCCATATTCCTTCTTCTTGGCTACAATGACTCTGGTTATCAGCAATTAGATCTAAATTTATCCACTCTTGGTTAGCTGACTCACAAGCATTTTTGGTCGTGTATTCATTTATCACCCAAATCTCATTTTCCTCTTCACATTCAACTTGGTTATTAATATCGTCTCTGGAAGTCCATTCGTTTCCTTCTATCCATGTCCCCCCACCAATTTCAATACATGTACTTTGAAAATGGTAATTATTGTTCCATTCATATGTATACCATTGCCCAACAGGTGTCCATTGATAATTTAAGTTTATCCAAACTTCTTCAGCATCTTCACAATCAGATTGATTTGTATATGTTTCATTAGAACAAATCGATGCTTCTTCACAATAATTTTGATTTGTATATTGCGATATATGTAGATTAGTATTAGGATCTACACATATTGACCATGATAAGCATTCATTTTCAGTATAACCATTATCTGTTGATAACCCATTAGAACAATGCCCTGCTTGCTCACAGTCAGATTGATTATCATAATTTGGATTAGAACATTCTTTAAATTCAAAACAATATCCACTGTATTGCCAGTAAAAACCTGCATTTAGACAATCAGATTCATTTGTTATTGTATTTGTTGTTTCTGGCAATATCCAATCAGAACAATACCCACTATTTCCTTCACAAGATGATTTTGTCTTCCAGTAATCATTGGTACAGGAGCCACAAGTGACACATTGATTACAATCTCTACATTGAGGTTGACACTCTCCACAGGCTAAATCTGAACACTCATCAAACCAAACATATTCATCTACAGATATATAGGTTGAATATAATTCAATATCATTTGGATCAATACTCCAGTCATTTAATTCAAATACTACTGGATTTATGGTTAATGATAAAAGCATCCCTTCAACAGGTGGCAAATTCTTCATATAAATTGAAGCAAATATTGATTCATCATCACTAAAGTCCCAATCACCATTATTAAAATCAAAATCAAATCCAATCTCAATACAATCAATCTCTCCTGTATTTCCCCCTACACAAATTCCACATGCGTCAATATAAGCTAATCCACCTAAAACGCCATGACAATCTTCAACACAATCATTCGAAGAGTTATCATCGCAAAAACCGCAATCATCTAAAACTGCACCACCGCAACACACATCATTACAGTCTATTCCTTGACCATCAAAACATGAGCCTCCACATATTTGACAATCATCCTCAATTAAATCACTCTCACATTCTCCAAAACAATCACAGCCAATACAATCATCACCAGATGGACATATAAACTCTTCAGGACATGAATATGATCCATTAGAACATAAAGATTCATCACCTTCTAAATCATGTGTTGCTAGGGGATTAAAATTACAATATGATGGATCCATGCACCCTAATATATCAAATGATAAAATCGGATTAGTAAAATAATCTAAATAATCCACTTCATTAATAGTTAAAGAAACAAAGTTTAGTTCAGTATCCATTGTAGATTCTATCATTGGATTAAATAAAATATTAAATATAGGTACTAAAATATCACTTGAAAATAAATTTTGCCCAATACTATAAATAACTAAGCTTAAACTAGAATTTTCTTCATCAATATTTTCTACAAATGAATTTACTCCATAAGATACCGTAGAATCTGATAATGGTGTATTAAATATATCTACTGTATTAATATTGATAATATTATGATTATAAATTACTTCAGCATCTAAAGATTCGAGAGCAGGTATATTCTGAGCATAGAGTGAAATGGGTAAATCTGTCGTACTTTCAGCAATATTATATAGTGTGTCTGACATTTCTATTACAATACAATCCTCATTTTCTGATGTTCCTGCAACACAATTATCACATGCATCAAAATAAGCTGAACCATTAGGGACATTATAACAATCTAGACAAGTATCATTCCAATTAGAATTTGTAGGACATAAATTTAAATTACACGGATTATTTTCAACATTATAAGGGGCACAATTTTCTCCGCTAACTTCTTCATCAACACAATTAGGTTCCAAACATGTACCACACTCATCAAACTGCGCACTACCAGCACACACACCATTACAATCTGCGTATTCACAACTGCCGTCATCTGCCGTAGCTAATGGATCATAATTACATGCCATTTCATCAAGACAACCACTACATGGTTCGTTATTTCCATTACAAACATTACATAGATCTAACATAAGGCAGTCTTCACCACCAGTACCATCCTCATTTTCACAAGTACAATTACCTTCACAATCAGAAAATAGACATGGATTATCTGGATCATCAATAGTTGCTTCTGGATCATAATTACATGCACTGAAATTTATACATCCTAAGGATCCTTCTCTTATATTGATTTGACCGTTTTGAGTATTTTCTAGTATATCAACATTTTCATTAATAATAAATTGAGTGAAATCTAAATGACTACTATCTGGTGGTGATGATATAGTCAAAAAATTAAGACTTATTATATGACCATCTCCCAAGAATACTTCTGATCCACCTATATTATACATAACTACAGCTAATGTATCAGAAATAATATTATAATTTAGGCTATAGCAAGAATTGCAAATCTCCATATTATTTTTAGTTACATTAATAACTTCAACAGCATCAGGATTAAAATGAATCTTGAAATTAATTGCCTCTATATTGGGAAAATCAAAAACATTTAGTGGAATAGAAACCTCTGCATCAGATACTGTTGAAACCTCATTAAGTGAAGCCGACTGGGCAAAAAGGATATTACTTAATATAATAAAAACATAAATAAGTTTAATTAAAACCATATTTTATATCCTTATTTAAGAAGGATCATTTTGTTCTGTAAAATTCTATCACCAACTTTAAGTCTAGAAAAATATATTCCACTTGGATGATAAGTTCCTGACCAAGTAACATTAAATGTACCAGCATTATAAATACCTTTAGCTAAAACATCTATAACTTCTCCATTAATATTATATATACTCAAATCAATATTCGACTGATTCTCTAGTGTCCAAGAAACTGTAGTATTTGGATTAAATGGATTAGGATAATTTTGTGCTAGGCTTGTTTTTTTAGGATTTGTATTTAATGTTAACTCAATTGCTTTTGAAATGATATTAGATTCAGAAATTAAAAAACCTCCATTATTAACTTTATCATTTATTTTAAACTTATCAAACCATATCTTTGCATTATCACATTGACCTATACAGTTAAAGTCTATTTGAGCTATTACACCACCAATTTTTTGTGGCATTGAAATGTTCCAGATCGCTGATTTTAGTTTTAAATTTACATTACTTAAAAAATTATAATGCTGATCATCAAAAACATCGGTATTATAATTGATTGAAACCTGGTTAATTTTACTTGGATCGTAACCTATTTCAATATCAACTCCTTCAATGTATAAACTGTCAGGAATAATAACACTTAATGATGCAGATTCTTTATCTACTAGTTTATACCTTTCAAAATCTATACCTTCCACTTGAACACTTCGAGATAATAGATTGTCTGGATTCCATGTTCCATTAACGTCACCTAACCTATAGGCATAAAAATTTCTTGATGTATCATCAACAGCTAGTGGAAAATATTCAATTGCATTGGGGGCAAATACCCAATGCAATGAATCATCATTAAAATTAACCGGTAAATCAACAACATAGCGTGCCACCCTAGAGGCATCTAGGCCGCTAACGGTTCCATTCAAAGATACATCTGCAGCTATTACTTGGTGTGGATCTAATGAATATGCGCCAATTGAATACCTAGCAATTCTAGATGCATCCGTTGAAGTGAGCCCCCCAAAATCTTCAAATTTCTGTGGTTTTAAAATATAATTACCAGTTTCAATTTCATTAAATTGGAAGTTCCCTTCTAAATCAGAATATTGTGTATAAAAATTAGTATTATTATCATAATCTTCTAATGTGAATTGAACATTATTAATTTCCAAGCCATCATAATATAAAACATTACCTGAAATTTCAAATTGGCCCTGAATTGTAATTAATGAATTATTAATTTCCACAGGGATATTATTGATTAAAAAATTAGAAAACGTAATGTTTGTTGATTCTCCAAAATCACCGATTAAATCAAAAAAAATATTTGCAATAATTCCACCTCCTGGAAATGCATTTTCACTATATAAAATATCAACACTAACCGAATTATTATCTTCTATTGTTTCAATGCTAAAACCCCAAACATCTAATATTGTCCCCTCCAAAGTAGTATATAAATAATCTAATAATACCTCAGTACTATTAAATTCAAATTCAAAGTGGATACTCTCAATATATAAGCCATTATTATTCTCTAACATAATTGATAATACTTCGGTTGAATCTTGATACCCTACCACTAATTCTTCAGTAGTGAGTGTTATATATTGACAACAATCTGGATTACAAGGATTAGTTATATCTGGATCATAATTAAATGCATTAAAATCCATGCAGCCATAGCAAGATTCTGAATCACAGTTATTATCATCTATATTTGCTTCAGGCATATAATTACATGCATCCTCATCAGTACATCCATAAACACCATAATTCTGTGCATCAATTGTTAAATTAAACTTATCAGAATTTATAATATCTTCACCTTTATGTAATTGAACTGTCCAAAAAAAATGATCTATCATTAATTGGCTGATTTCTAAAATCTCAAGATCTAAGAAATAAGTTAATTGATTACCTAAAATAATATCAATCAGTATTTGCTCACTATCATCAGTGCATTCAGTATAAGTTTCATTCCATCCATCTGCATCACATTTTGAAAAAATCAAATGATACTCTAGATCTAAACCTTCATCTGAAAAAGTACCTTCCCAAGCAAATGGTAATGCATCAGCAAAATTATTATCTGAGTATACATCACCTTCGATATAATGAGTATGATTATTTTCTGGAGTTAATAATTTAAATGAATTCTCTTCTATTGGAGAACCAAAATTTTTAATTTCACCTACATCACCAATCTCATCATACAGGTATGGGCTAATATCTGTTTTCGGACTGATAGACCAATTCTCTGAATCATTATTATCTAAATTAGGATCATGTAATCGTAATGAATGGCCTCTAAATTGAGATTCATCAGGCCAACCTTCTATACCATCATCTGGATCTAATGAAAAAATCAATGAATCAATTAATGTATCATTTTTTGTTATAGTTATTATATTTGTTTCCTGATGACTTAGTGAAAATCCTGGGATATAAATACTATTGGGGAAATTATACCCTGCATATAACCACTCGCCATTAGCATTCGCATAAAAATCACCTATATCAGCAATTATCATATAGCTTTTTGGGGGAATTATAGTATTTAAGTTTAATTCAACTTCTATTTCTTCTCCGGTTTCTAATTCAATTTCTTCTTCATGAGATTCTATTATTTCATTATTAATCATCCAACCTTCTAAATCAATTGGAGTCTCTGTGAAATTATAAATTTCAACAAAATCAGGTAAATATGTACCCGAACCAGATCTTGTCAGAAATTCCGTTATTACAACTGTATTTTCTTGTGCATTCAAACAGTAAATACACATCCAAAATAAAACATTTAAATTCTTCATGATTTTAAAAATTCATCCTTTTTAGGTATTTATACGATAGGAATTTATAATAGAATCTATATAAATAGTGTGATTAAAGCAACATTATTGTAAAATTTATTATGCTGACTTTTGAATATTTTTTAAAATGGGTTTTTCTTCATTTCTTACCACCTGTTTAGTAATAATACATGTATCAATATTATTCATAGATGGAGCATTATACATAATATCTAACATAATATTTTCAAGTATTGACCGCAGTGCCCTTGCTCCAGTTTTCCTTTTTTTAGCTTCGACAACAATTTCGTTCAAAGCTTCTTCAGTAAATTCAAGATAAATATTATCAAGTAAAAATAAATGCTTATATTGTTTAATTAGTGCATTTTGGGGGTTAGATAGAATTGATATCATTTCATCATGTTTTAGTTCTTTTAAATAAGAAATAATAGGCAGTCTACCAACAAGCTCAGGAATAAAACCAAATTTGATTAAATCTTCAGGCATTATGTGAGAATATAAATTCTCTCCATTTTTACTTTCTTTAATTTTTCTAGTAAATCCTATACCTCCTCCAGATACTCGCTTCTCAATTACTTTGTCTAAGCCTTGAAATGCACCTCCACAAATAAATAAAATGTTTGAGGTATCAATAGTTACTAGCGCTTGTTCAGGATGTTTCCTACCTCCTTTAGGTGGAATATTGGCTTTTGTTCCTTCAAGTATTTTTAATAAAGCTTGCTGAACACCCTCTCCTGAAACATCTCTAGTAATGGAAGGATTTGCATCTTTCCTTGCTATTTTATCAATTTCATCAATATAAATAATTCCTTTTTCAGTAAGTCCCACATTGTAATCTGCAGACTGATACAATCTAAATAATATATTTTCTACATCTTCGCCAACATAACCTGATTCAGTTAATACAGTTGCATCAGCTATTGCAAATGGAACATTTAATAAATTAGCAAGGGATCGAGCAATTAGTGTTTTTCCTGTTCCTGTAGGGCCAACTAGCAAAATATTACTTTTTTCTAACTCTATATCATTGACACTTTTCGATGAGTTAATCCTCTTATAATGATTATATACAGCTACCGAAACGGATTTTTTTGCAAACTCTTGTCCTATTATATATTGATCTAACTTATTTTTAATCTGTTTTGGTTTAAGATAAACAAATTTTTTATTTAATTTAGGGGACTCTAAATTTTTTTTTATTACTTGCTCTGCACTAATAATGCATTCATTACAGATAAATGCATTATCACCCTGAACTAAAAAATCTATTTTAGATTCAGGTAACTTGCAAAATGAGCATATTATTTTATTTTTCATAAATAATTTATCTTTTCTTTACTATTTGATCAATTAGACCATACTCTAACGCTTTATCAGCAGACATGAAATTATCTCGATTAGTATCTCTTTCTATTGCTTTAATAGACTTACCAGTATTCTTACTTAAAATATTATTTAATTTATCTCGTAAATATAGAATTTCTTTTGTGTGAATTTCTATATCAGTAGCTTGTCCTTGAACCCCGCCTAATGGTTGATGTATCATAACTCTTGAGTTTGCAAGTGCCGACCTTTTTCCTTTTGTACCCGCACTCAATAAAACTGCAGCCATACTTGCAGCTTGCCCCATGCATATAGTTGAAATTTCAGGTTTGATATAATTCATTGTATCTAAAATTCCAAATCCTGAAGTAATTACCCCACCGGGACTATTAATATACATATAAATTTCTTTTTCAGGGTCTTCAGCTTCTAAAAATAATAATTGAGCAATAACAAGGCTTGATATATGGTCATCTATAGGTGCACCTAAAAAAATAATTCTTTCTTTTAATAATCTAGAATAAATATCAAATGCTCGTTCCCCATGTGCTGTTTGCTCTACTACCATTGGTACTAGCATAGCTTTACTTTTTTCCATTATTTTCTCTCTTTTGATTTATTTATTAATTCCTTTGTTGATTTTTCTGCAACTTTTATAATTGCATAATCTTTCATTTTCTTGAAAAATTTTTCGTTTAGTAGCTCATCATACAATTTATTTTTGTTATCAGAACTTTCATAAAATTTTATTATTTGATCTTTTTGGCTTTTATTCTTGTTTATCAATTTTTTAATATGATTATCTAAATCATCTTCTTTCAACTCAATTTTTTCTTTATCAATCAAACTCTGCTTAATCAAATACCACTTTACATTATTCCTACCAATATCTTCATATTTTTTATTAAATTCATTTTCATCCATTGCTTGATTTTGTTTTTCCAAATCTTGCTTAATATGTGATAAAAAATTTGATACCATAGAACTTGGTGATTCCATTTTTGTTTTTTTTATAAAATACTCTTTTATCTGATTTTGAATATTTTTCTCGTAATCCTTATCTAATGAATCTTGAATATTTGATTTCAAAAAATCTTTTAATTCATTAACAGAGGCAATATCTTTATTAAAGCTTTTTGCAAAATCATCATCAATTTTAGGTAAAATTTGTTCCTCTACTTTTATAATATTTAATTCATATTTTTTTATTTCTTTATTATCTGTACTTTTAATTTCTATAATTATTTTATCACCTTCCTTAGAACCAATGAGTTGCTTTTCATTTTCATCTGTGAACGGCTCTTGTCCAATCCTTATATACTGCTTTTCTAATTTTTTGTTTATTTTTGATAAATCTTTTGTATCTAATTCTTGAAAGTCAGCTAAAATATAATGGCTAGTCTTTGCTCCTGAATCAACAACTTTAACTTTAGCTGATCTTTCTTGCAAATCTTTTAAGGCATTGGCGACATCATCATTCTGGGCCATATAACGTATTCCATTTATTTTAAAATTATTGTAATTGGGCAGCTTAATTTCTGGTGTAATTTCAAAAATGGCTGTAAATGTCAAAGCGCTACCTTCCTTAAAATCTAATTTATTAATTGTGGCTTGATTTATAGGGTGTAATGATAGATTTTCTAGTGCTTTTCTATAATAATCATTAATTGATTTTTCTGCAAAATTAATTTCTATTGAGCTTCCTACCTGTTTTCTAAATATTGAATCAGGCACCTTACCCTTTCTAAAACCTGGAATCTTAAAATTAGACTTTGTCTTATTAAATTCTTCTTTAAAATTCTTTTCAATTAATTCCCAACCAACAATTATATTTAACTCACGTGTGAAGCTATTTATTTCTTTAATTTCTGTTTTCATTTTACTATTTATTTGTTTTTATAAGAATAAAAATTTAATATACTTTTATAGAGTTAACAAATGCTTAGTCTCTAAATTGGCTTATAACTTTTAGATGCTAATCCCTGGGCAGAGCCTTCAGATGATTCTATTGCTTTTTTTAGCTTTATCAACTCTTCTAAGACAACCCCTTTTAATATTGGCTTAAAAGATATATCTTGTACTTTGCTACCATATGTTCCCTTAACACTATATTTAATTAGGCATTTATCAGATTGAGTCTCCAACATATATTTAGTATAGTGTGGAAAACCTTTTTTAGCGTCTTGTTTACAATATTCATAAATTTTTATATAATTGGGTGGACTACAATCTAATATTTTTACATTCATACTATAGTTGCCAAAACCAAAATTATGTATTATTTTAAAATTGTCTATAGTTTTAATTGAATATTCATCGGGCAGTTCAATTGTTTTATGGAATCTATTAAAAACCATGCTATGATTAAAATCTGTTATAAATGCCCATACTTTATTGATATCTGATTTTACAAGAATAGATTCATTTAAGTTTATCATAATCTAACTTTAATTAATTTTTCTAAAGCTACATTATAGCTCTGTTCACCTAAACCTATGACACAATCTAAACATACTTCACTAATCACAGATTTTTTCCTAAAATCTTCTCTTTTATTAATATCACTTATGTGAACTTCAATTGTTGGTATTTTTACAGCCTTTATAGCGTCTCTAATTGCATAAGAGTAGTGAGTTAATGCTGCAGGATTGATCAAAATACCATCAGCCCAACCTTTTTGATCATGAATAATATCAATTAGTTCGCCTTCGTGGTTTGATTGAAATATTTTAATATTGTGCTTTAAATCAATCACTTTTTTCTCTAATGTATTCATTAATTCATTTAGAGTATTCTTACCGTAAACACTTGGTTCACGAAAACCAAGTAAATTTAAATTAGGCCCATTAATAACCAAAATATTCATCTAAGTTAACCTTAATATGATATAGAATCTATACAATCTATAAGCTTATTATCATCAATTATATTAATAATCTTAGGACTACCTAAACTATTTAATAAAATAAAATTAAATACACCCTTTTTATTTTTTTTATCTCGGCGCATAATGTTTAAAACATCACTTGAATTAATATTTTTTAATTGGGGTAGTGGGAGTTTTTTTATAATGCTAGTAAGCAGATTATATTCATTTAGTTTTAATTTTGCATATTTCATGGATAACTTAGCCGCAACAATCATTCCATATGCTACGGCCTCTCCATGTCTTAGTTTATCTAATCCACAATACAATTCTAATGCATGTCCAACAGTATGGCCAAAATTAAGTATGCGTCTTTTATCAGATTCTCTCTCATCATCAACTACTATTTTTACTTTATATTTGACACAACATGTAATGATTTTTTCTATTAATTTTTTACTTTTTAAATTAATAATATTATCTATATTATTTGAAATAAATACTAAAAATTTTTTATCAAAAATAGCTCCATATTTAATTATTTCCCCTATTGCTGAAACAAATTCTCTCTTTGGTAAAGTATTTAATAAATTAGGATCAACAATTACTGCTTTTGGATGCCAATAAGCACCTACCAAGTTCTTGCCCTCTATTAAATTTATTCCTGTTTTACCACCAATAGAAGAATCCACCATTGATAAAAGAGTAGTAGGAATATTTATATAATCAATACCTCTTAAAAATGTAGCAGCCATAAATCCTATTAAATCACTTATTACTCCTCCACCTAAAGAAATAAAAACTGAAGAACGATCATATTTATTTTTAATAATTTTTGAAAAAATGGTTTCTAGATTTTTTAAAGATTTTGCATCTTCATTATCATTAATTAAAATATAATTAACTTTAAAATTTTGAGAACTTAAATTATTAACTAGTTTTTTTCCATATTTTAAAAAAATTTTTTCATTGGTAAACAAAAACCAGCTCTGTCCATTATTTAAAGGAGATAATAAATTGGGTAGCCTATCAATTAAATTTATTTTAATCCAAATTGGATATGATATATCGTTTAATAAAACATTAATGCTTTTCAATTTTATCTCTCGTTAATTTTAAAATTTCCTCTATCACTTGATCTGGTTGTAACTTATCAGTATCTACAATAAAATCAGCATTGTCATAGTAAAAATTTTTTCTTTCTAACCAAATTTTTTCAAGAGTTATTATAGTATCATTTTGATTGTTGAGTAATGGTTTTTCATTAGTAGTTTTTATTCTATTATATATTGTTTTTATACTTGCTTTCAATAAAATTGTTATGCCATTATTTTTTAACGCCATTCTACTCTTATCTCTCAATACAATACCCCCACCAGTTGAGAATACAAAGCCTTCATCTTTTGATTTCTCTACAAAATATGATTCCTCAATATAACGAAATTTTTCTTCTCCATATTCACTGAATATTTTTGAAATTTTCATTTTCATTATTTTCTCAATTGCAAGATCTGTATCAATATATTTATAATTTAAAAAATGAGCTAATTTATTTCCAATAGTGCTTTTCCAACTACCCATCATTCCAATTAAAAAAATATTTTTATTATTTAATCTAGTATTTTGCTGATGCATTTATATGTAATTTGAGTTGATTAATAGTATCTCCACCAAATTTTTCAAGAAGAGCATCAGCTAAAACAAAACTTAACATTGATTCACCTATAATTGAAGCTGATGGAACAGAACAAGAATCTGTTCTTTCTTTATGAGCTGTCTGAGCTTGCTTAGTTCTAATATCAACAGATTTAAGCGGTTTGGTTAATGTTGGTATTGGTTTCATTGCGACCCTAACAACAATTGGTTGAGCATTACTCATCCCGCCTTCTATTCCACCAGCATTATTAGAAAATCGAGTATATTTCTTGCCATCCCAACCAATTTCATCATGCATTTTACTTCCATAGCAATTTGCAGAGTTAGAACCTAAGCCTATTTCAATACTCTTAAATGCATTTATTGACATAATTGATTCAGCAATACGAGCTTGTAGTTTTCTATCCCATTGCACATATGAACCTAAACCATATGGCAAGCCTTTTACAATTAATTCAAATATACCCCCTACTGAATCTCCTTCTTTTTTTGCTTTATCAATAGCTTTAATCATTTTCTCTTCAATACTTTTATTAAAGCATCTCACTGATGATTTATCCACTAAATTATTTAAATCTTTTGGGCAAAGATTGCTAGGGACTACTGATTCATCTATGATATTATGGATTTGAATTACTCTGCTTCCGATTTCAATGCCAAAGTTGTTAAGTAATTTTCTGCAAATAGATGCCAATGCTACTCTCATAGCTGTTTCACGAGCAGAAGACCTTTCTATAACATTTCTAATATCATCAAAATCATACTTGTTTATACCTGCAAGGTCTGCATGCCCAGGTCTAGGTAAAGTAACTTTTGAATCTGATTTTTCAAATTTATGAATTGACATTTTAGTCATCCAGTTTTTCCAATCATTATTTTTGATAATCAAACCAATTGGAGAGCCCAATGTTTGGCCATGCCTTATTCCTGTATATATTTCAGCGAAATCATCTTCTATTTTCATACGCGAACTTCTACCATAGCCCTTTTGTCTTCTAGCTAATTGTACCTTAATGTATTCTTGATCAATTTTTAAGCCCGCAGGTATCCCATCAATGATACCTAACAGCCCTTTCCCATGAGATTCTCCAGCAGTTAAATATTTAATTTTTGATAACATTCTACTTTATTTTTTCTATAAGAAATTTTTTGATTTCACTAAGATGTAATTGTTTTAAATATTGATCACCAAACCAAATTTTAAATGAGTATAGCGCTTGATAAATAAACATATCAAATCCATTAATAGTTTTTGCACCTACTTCTGATCCAAATTTTAAAAAAGGAGATTGATAAGGTGTATAAATAATATCAATCAATATTTGATTCTTATGAATTAGTCCGTAATCTAATGGGGACTTATTTATTTTCATTCCAATAGGGGTAGTGTTGATTATAATTGAATTATTTTTCACAATTGATTCAGCACTATCTATTGAAAACATTTCAACCATTAAATCCTCTAATTCTTCTATTTTATTAGGATTTCTAGTTAAAACAGCTATTT
>MDTE01086128.1_pt1 | contig 14892 bp, 27 predicted proteins | sample 811231 | NCBI WGS metagenome assembly MDTE01 (sample SAMN05326651, study PRJNA326480) | marine metagenome | isolation source: seawater | place: Indian Ocean: Red Sea | collected 2010 | reverse complement strand
TGGAGTCGTCCTGCAATTATCTAATGGAAAAGAGCAATGGTTTTTTGAAAATGAAATTGATCTTCTCGACGCGAATGGTAATGTAATAAAAAAAATCAACTACCCAAAAGAGAATAATAATTTAATGTTAAATATTTTAAGAGGATTAAAGTATGAAAATAAAAATAACATTAGCGAGTTAATTAATCCTATTAACTTTTTTGTTTGGCTAATGGTATCTTTTAAAGATGTTTTTTAAAAACAAATAGAATTTTATAATATATAAATAATTTATAAATAATTTATAAATAACTAATACAAAGATTTAAGAAATTTTAAAATTGAAATGTTAAAAAATATTATTGAAGTAAAAAATTTATCAAAGTCATTTGATATCTCTACCAAAGAACAAGGCTTAAAAGGGACAATAAAGCATTTTTTCAGAAGAGAAACAAGAAGTTTAAAGGTCATCAAAGATATAAGTTTTGAAATCAAAGAAGGAGAAATAGTGGGTTTTCTTGGTGCTAATGGAGCTGGGAAAACAACAATTTTAAAAATGTTATGTGGCTTAATTTATCCGAGCGAAGGTTCAATTATAGTTTCAGACTCCTTACCGTTTAGAAGAAAAGAAAATTTCCTAAAGAATATCACCTTAATAATGGGACAAAAACAACAACTTATTTGGGATCTTCCGCCAATTGAATCATTTTATTTGAATGCATCAATTTATGATATCGACAAGTTTGAAGCAAAAAGAAGAATAAAAAAATTATCAGATATGCTTGAAATTGATGAGGAATTATTCATACCTGTTAGAAAACTATCTCTAGGTCAACGTATGAAATCAGAATTACTAGCAGCCTTGATACATGAACCAAATATTCTATTTTTGGACGAGCCTACACTTGGCCTAGATATCAATGCACAAAGAAATTTAAGAAAATTTCTTCAAAAATATAATAATGAAACTAATGCAACAATATGCCTAACAAGTCATTATATGAAGGATATTACATCGCTATGCAAAAGGGTTATATGTGTTCACAATGGATCTATATCATATGATGGAAAACTCGATTTATTATTAAAAAAACTTTCTCCTGTTAAGGAAATTTTAATAGTTTGTCGATCAGAAGAAGATGCTAATCAATTAGAAAATTCGGGATTTTCTATCAAAAATAAAACAAACAATGAAATAACTATCAAAGTTGAAAATAAATCTATTACTTCATCATTGAAAACTATTCTAAATAATTTTAATATTGAAGATCTTTATATAAATGAACCACCTATAGATGAAATAATTGGAAAAATTTTAGTTAAAAGAGATTATGAAATCTAATTTGATTAATGGGAAGATATTCACCTTATTAAAAGTACAATATTCAAACATGTTGGAATATAGGGTAGAGATTGCATTATGGGCGATTTCAGGGATTATTCCTTTTTTCATGTTAAATATATGGACAAACAATAACCTTAATGAATCCATAAACATTAGTGATGTTATGCTTTCTAGGTATTTTTTATGTGCTTTTTTTGTAAGGCAGTTTTCAGTAGTATGGGTTGTATTTAGTTTTGAAGAAGATTCTCTTATGGGGAGAGTATCTCCGTATCTTATCCAACCTTTGAATCCTTTTTACAGATACTTTGCGCAACATCTAGCAGAACAAATAACAAGATTTCCATTTGCATTAATAATTGCTTTTTTCTTTTTTGTTTTTAATCCAGAAAGTATATGGATTCCAAATTTGGATATATTAGTCTTATCGATAATATCGACTTTCTTTTCTTTCCTAATTCAATTTTTAATTCAATCAATAGTTGCATGTTTATGTTTCTGGACAGAAAAAGCATCTTCAATAGAAAGATTATTGTTTATACCAACTTTATTTCTTTCAGGTCTTTTAGCTCCAGTAGCTTCCTTCCCTGAATATGTTAAATCTTGGATTTATTTAACTCCTTTTCCATATTTAATCGATTTCCCTGCAAACCTGCTATCAGGTAATGCAACAAATATTATTGGTGGCTTTACAATGCAAATTCTATGGATTCTCTTTCTTTTCCCAGGATTCAGAAAAATATGGTCTACTGGAACGAAAAAATATACTGCTATGGGATCATGAATCTAATAAAATACTTGAGAGTATATACAAAATTTTTACATACTTCTCTTGCTTCAGAATTAGAGTATAAAGCGAATATATTAATTGATTTAATTACCGCAATTTTAAGTTTAATAGGCAGCATTTTTTTATTATCTATTTTCTTTCAAAACAATGGAAGTATAGGAGGATGGGGATTTGAACAGGCTTTAATAATTCAAGGTATTTACACAATTTTAAATGGAATAACAAATACATGGTTCAATCCTAATCTTACAGAAATAGTTAAACACATAAGAGAGGGAACCTTAGATTTCGTACTTTTAAAACCTATTGATAGTCAATTTTTTATCTCATTAAAAAAAATTAACCCCTCTGGTTTTTTAGAAATAATGCTTGGATTTTGCTTGTTATTGTATTGCATTAGAATAAATCAAATAAATTTAAATATAAATTTTCTAACTTTAACTTTGATTACAATAATCTGTTCAATTTGTATTTTGTATAGCTTATGGTTTTTTATCTCTACCACTACTATTTGGTTTGTTAAGACATGGAATGCCACTGAAGTATTGAGATCTTTCCTTTATATTGGAAGATTTCCTTTGAATTCATTTTCATTCTCTTTAAGGATATTTTTTAGTGTGTTCATTCCTATTACATTCATAACTACAATTCCTTCTGAAGTTTTCCTAGGTATTTCTCAATTATGGAAAATATTGCTTGAATTTGTTGTTGCTTTAATATTTTTTTTTACTTCTAGAAAGTTCTGGTTATTTGCATTAAAATTTTATACATCAGCTTCTAGCTAATTATTAATTAACAACCTCCCTACAAAATTCCCAAATCTTTTGTTTATTTTTAAACTTAGAAAGTCTCGATAATTTCTTAAAATTAGTTTTCGATTTTTCAACTGATAATAGCTTACAATAATATTCAATTTGATAATGTCTAGAAATAATACCTAATTTGAGTACTACATTGCCAAAGAGAATAATTAACGCAAGTTTAAAAAAAGTCCTTAAAACATTTGAAATTGCCTTTGAATAATTATCATTTTCAGTTTTTACTTCAAACTTCATTACTTAACTATATGTTGAGGGCACTTAATTGCAGCGATAGCAACAGCTGCAACTTTAAAATTTTCAGACTTTTCTATAACCCTTTTAACTTCTAATGGTCCAAATTCATGACTAGCATCACTGTAAGAAAGAAGTAAAGATTTATAATTATCATGGCCTAAATTTCTATATTCACAGAAATTATCTCCAACATAGTTCAAAAGAGTTAGTAATGTTAATTCAATCATTAATACTTTTTACTAAAAAAACCTCTTACGAATAATACAAAACATAACATTTTTAACAAGTTAAAATTACTATAACCACTTCGAATCATGTAATCAAAAAAAGTATTATGAAAATAAAAACTACAAGTTTATGTCAGAGTTGTATGACTCACACATATAAGATTGTAGAAAGCACTATCTGTAGTGTGCATTAGTGACAAAAGTAGCACTACTGATGGGGGGTTGCAATTTTAAAGAAATTGGTCTAAAAATAAGGTTCCCCATCACCTGGCCTCATGTATGTGAGGTCTTTTTTTTTATATTTTTAAAAAATTCAAGTTTTTATCAAAAGTATTTAATAATACAATGACTGATTAAGTAAAAACTAAAATATAAAAAATTAGATCAAGATTAAGATATGAATTTATCTTTATTGACTGCTACTGCTACTTTTGGTCTATTTTTGACCACAACTTTATTGATGTTTACAACTAATTAACTTACATAAAAAAACTAAAAGACTTTAACAATAAAAGACTTCCAACTAATAAACAAATTACAGTAAAAGTATTTTTTACTAATAGGTTTCCTTTTAATTTTGATAGGTGTGCTCCTATAAAACCTCCAAGAAAAGAACCAACTATTAGTAATAGCATAATATTTGAAGGAACAAGGCCAATTTTACTTAAGAAAAATGCTCCAGTAAAATTCCAAAAAATTCCAACAGTGAAAAAGGTCAAACTTATTGCTCTTAGAAAATCCATTCCGAAAGTTTTTATTAAAAGTATCGTCACAAGTAAGCCAGTCCCGGAAGATATAGAACCGTTTAAGATACCTATAAGAAAAATCGATAATATGAATGTTATTTTATTAAATCGACTAGGCTTATTTTCTGGAGATAATAAACCTAATTTCGGACTTCTAAATGAATATAGAGCAATTAATATTGAAACTATTCCTAGAACTAAATAAAGATACTGTTCTGAAATAAATTCAACTATGGAAGCTCCTAAAACAACTCCTGGCAATCCAAAAATTAATATTTGCCACAAAATAAAACTATCCTCTCTAAGGGAGTTATAGTTTCTTAACGAGCTGCCTATTCCTAAAAACACTGTTGCTAATTTATGACAAGCCAACGCTTGGTAATAAGGAATCCCAGACAAAATCAAGGCTGGCAATTGTACTAATCCCGCCCCACCTCCAGAAATAGCTGCAAATGTATTTGAAAAAAGGGAAATCAAAAATATAACAATACTTTTGGATAAAGAATGATCAACATGATTAATTAAATTAGTTAAAAAGTAAGGCATTAATTCTAGAAATAATTATTTAACTAGACAATGTGATCACAAATAAGTAAAAAACTACTAAATTAGTATAGTCATACACCCTCCTTATTAGTCATAGTGAAATAAAAACTGTTAGTATCTAGGAAAATTTCAAGAATATCATGCATAGACAAGATGCAATTTACCTTGAAGAATTATGTCCAAAAATAAGTAATAAAAAATGGCGGGACTCTCTACACAAACTTACTCAATATAAATGTATTTACTGTGGCAGCCCATCAGAATCTCTTGACCACTTACATCCGAGATCAAGAGGAGGTAGAAGCATTACAAGTAATTGTGTGCCATGTTGTTTGTCTTGTAATGGAAATAAATCGGATTCAGAAGTTCTGAATTGGTACAGAAAACAAACTTTTTATGATCCAAGAAGATCAATGGCAATAAGAGCTTGGTTTAATGATGATTTAAAACTAGCATCAGTTCTTTTGAGCTATCCAAATTAAACAATTATTCTTAAAGAATAATAATTATTTAAAAGTTTTAATTAACGTTATGAATATTTTTTTGATGAAATACATTCAAAAATTAAATCTCTATATTAAAAATTTCTTTTGAAGTTGATTGTCTTCATTATATAAATTGATACCAGAAAAATCATCTTTCCACATTATTGGGGATTCAATAACTTTTCTTTCAGGTGATTTTACTGAAAAAATTAACCCAAATACAAAAAGGATGGTTATTAATATTATTGAAATTACGAATTTATCTGAAATATTATTCATTTTATATTTCTAACGAGATAAGTTTTTGTCGGGAGTAGTTTTTTCATAAATTTCTAAAAAATATGATTTGAAATAGTCCACCCCCTCCTTTCCAATTAAGCCAAATGACCATCCACAATCAGCTACTACTTTTAATGAAATCTGATTTGCCAAGTCATCCTTCTCAATCCATTTTTTTTGTGGATTATATGAAAAAGAGATGATATTTTCTGTTTTGACAATAGCTGATTTCATTGCCTCATCTTTAGAAAAGCCACTTTGAATAGCTTTACAATATTTGTTTGAAAAATTATTAGAAATTCTATTTTGGAGCAAACTAACACTAGGATCTGATTTGTTTAAAGCTAAGATTGCTGAAGGATTTAATAAATGAACTATTAAAATAAATAGACTCAAAAAGAACTTTAACAATAGACATTGACTTGTAATATCAATAACTATAGATGATTTTTTATTATTTTTTAAGTTTTTTCACTTTCATCATAAAATTCTTAAAAACATTATTAAATTTCAATTTATTAAATAATCAAAGTATTGTCCTTTGTTCAGTAATAATATCAAAAGCTAAATTTGAATTCTTATATGAATGAATCATTTATGACATTGCTCTTTTTTCCTGATTGGACAAATGGATTGCCTTCTGACTTTTTAATACTACATTTTTTTATTGGAGCGATAATTTTTCCCTTTAACATGATTCATGCTAAAGCGAGGAGAATTGACAGCCAAAATCCAGAGGAAGCAGCTAATGGATATAAAAATTCAGACAAAGCAGCTTTCTTTGGTTATGAAGAAATCAATTAGATTTCAATCTAAGTACTTTAAAATTACCTAATTGATGATAATTTTTTTGAATAAAACGTTAGACCTCGAAATTTTCAGTCCTAGAGAACCAATTGGAATTTTAATTCTTACATTAGGATTTATCTTTAGTGGAATGATTTTTTATATAATCTATGCTGTTAGTACTAACAAAGAATCACTTGAAGATAAAAAAATAAGAACTAAAAAAGAGTATGTTCAAAAAGAAAAAATAGGTAAATTATTTCCTAAGAAAAAATAATTTTTATTGTTTTTTTACTTATAAGAAATTTATTTATAGTACCAACAACCAAATCAATTGGATCAACAAACATAAGAATTAATTCTTTAGGATCAAATTTCATAATTAAATCTTTATATTAACAATTTATTTTTACGCAGTGGGCAATTAATAATTATATTTTTTTAGAAAATAATATTTTCATACATGAAAAATAATGTTAATAATAAAAAAATGATTTTAAATTTTTGAAAAATTCACCTCAATATTTATTTCTCGCAAGTGGGGTAAAAGAAGGAGAAGGGTTTTGGCTTGTAGGAGTCAAAAATAGTGATGAAAATATTCTTGAGGACAAACACCTTTTAGATTGCCATAGAAAAGAATTAGTAGGGAATGAATCAGCAAAAGATATTCTTTTTGCCATAAATTTAAACATAGATAATTTATTCAACAAACCAGAAAATAAAGATTATTTACTCGAAAAACCTTCCTTAGGAATTTCATTCAGCATCCCACTAGATGTTTTGGAAAATATATTTGACTTTTGGTTAGAAACATACAAAAAAAAAGATGACTGGCAAATATGTTTAGGTCTTCTCAAAATCAGAAAAAGAATTTCTCTAACAAATTTAATTAAAAGTGGTAGTTTAAGAGGTAACTCAAAAAAATGGGCTATTAAAGTTGAAAATCTGCATAGTTATATGCGAGATCCCTACAAAAAAAAAGAACAAAATGATCCTATGTGGAAATAATTATTTCTTAAAATGATATGAATATTTACTTTTTATGATATTAAAGTCAAAATAGGATTATTGATTAATTAAAAATGAATAAGAAATCATTTGCTTTCAATAACGAACAAATGAGCGGTATTGTCGAAGATACATACACCAAAATAATAAAAGAATGTAATAATTTAAAGAAAAATACTAACTGTCCAAATGAACAAGTAGTGGCACTTTTAAGTGTAATAGCATCAAATTATGCTTTATCGAACGATAAAAAGAAAAATTAAATTAATATGGTTAATTTTTTTTCTTGGAGCGATTTTGACAAAAGCGTAGATTACATAGCTAATAAATGTAGCTTATTAAAGTTCTCTGGTATTTATGGAATTCCACGCGGGGGTCTTTGTCTCGCCGTAGCATTAAGTCACAAATTAAAAGTAAATTTAGTAACTAAACCAATAAAAAATTCATTAATTGTGGATGATGTATATGAAACTGGTGTCACATTAAATTCTTTTCGGAATATTGAGGGGGCAATGTTTTTTGTTTTGTTTAGCAAACAAGAGCCAACTTGGTGGAATACTGTAAATTTATCCGATAAGACAGAATGGATAGTTTTCCCATGGGAAAACAAAAAATGTTTTCATAATGACCAGGAAGAATATATCGGAAAAAGAGGAATAAATTGAAAAAGAAATTATATTTAGCAAATCCATATGGATTTTCAAAACAGACTAAAAGTCTTCTATCCGAATTTATTTATATCTTTAACCATTTAAATATAGAAGTTTATGAACCTTTCGAAAGGACAAAACAAATTTCTCAAAAAAAAGAGAAATGGGCCTATGAGCTGGCTAAAACAAATTTTCATGATTTAAAAAAATGTGATTGTATTTTTGCGATCGTGAACGGAAGTCCTCCAGATGAAGGAGTAATGATTGAACTTGGTATTGCCATAGCATTAGAAAAGAAAATCTTTTTATTTAGAGATGATTTCAGAAAGTGTTCAGATACCAACGAATACCCATTGAATCTTATGTTGTTCTTGGGACTCCCAAGTGATAATTGGCAAAAATTTTATTTCGAATCGATAGAGGATATTACAAGTAACAAAAAAGGTTTCTTAGAATGGGCGAAAAAAACATCTACATGAAAAGAGAAACTATATAGTTTGTTCAAATTTAATACTATTTCTGCTAAAATATTTTTAATTCTATTTAAAATTTTGACACAGGTTACCGTTGGAGAGAATGAGGGAATTGAGTCTGCCCTTAGAAGATTTAAAAGACAAGTTTCAAAATCTGGAATTTTCGCTGATTTGAAAAGATTAAGACATCATGAAACTCCTATTGAAAAATACAAAAGAAAACTTCAACAAAGAAGAAAAGCAAGAAGAAGATAATTTAAAAAACCTATAAATTTATAATAATTTTCATTTTTCAGATTATTGTTTATATAAATTCTTTTTTTATTATTTAAGCTTTTTTAATTTTTTTACAAGGTTTATTCCAACACCAGGTACAGCTAAAAGATCCTTTTCATCAGCTGCGATTACTGATTTAGTTGTTTTAAAACCAGCTTCATAAAAAGCTTTAGCACTTTTAGCGCCAACCCCGGGAAGAGTTGTTAAGGTATTAATAATTTTTTTTGAATTAGCTTTTTTTGAATTAGCTTTTTTTGAAATAGTTTTTGTAGATTTTGCTGACTTTGTTGTTTTTTTGACTTTCTTTAAAGGAGTTTCAGAAGATACTGAACTTTTAAATAGAATTGATCTTAGTTTACTTAAAAATTTAGAAATCATTTATTTATGTAAGTAAGAAATTAAATATTCAGTATCTTTTTTATTATCAAATTCCTAAGAAATTTAATAAATTTTTTTTGATAATTGAAAAAATTTAATTTATTTACATATACATAAAGACACATATTCAATATTTATGCAACCTTAAGAAGCAATGTAAGTTTTTTTAGATTTTAAGGAGAAAAAATATAGATCAAAAAACCAAAAATAACTTTTCAAACTTTAAAGCATATACTAATAGTAAAAGTAGAGCTTGATTAGATAAAAATCATTAAAAATGAAGCTAATATTTATAAGTGGTCCTTCTGGGAGTGGAAAAACAACTTTAGCAAATCAAATTTTAGTCAAAATCAACAATGGTATTATCTTAAGTACAGATAATTACTATAAAACTGGCGCAATAAGCAAAATACTCTCGAAAATTATAAAAGGTTATTTTGATAGAAGGTTAAGTTTTAATTTCAAGCTTTTCAAGAAAGATATTGAATCGATCATTAATAATGGCTTTTCTAACTACACACGTATTTATGATTTCAAAAAAAAATACTTAAAAAAAAAGTTAATCAAAACAAAAAATATAAATTATATTGTTATTGAGGGGATTTTTACTAAAGAACTAACAAGATGTTTTTTTAAATATGAATGTTTTTTTTTAGAACTAAAAACAAATAAAAACTACTGCAAAAGTAGAGTAATCAAAAGAGATATATTAGAAAGAGGAAAAGCCAGAAAAATAGCTGCAGAAGATTTTTTAAAATCATGGGATATATATTACGCAAAATCAAGAAATAACTTTTTAGCAAAAAATATAACAAAATTTACTATCTCAAAAAATGCAGATATCAATCAGATACTAAAAGAAATATTTAATTTAAAGTCTTAAATTTTTCAGCCAACATCAAAGCACTTAATATTGCACCCTCAATTCTCCCAAAACCTTCTCCATCAAACCAATCTCCACAAAAACCAATTCTATTGATTCTGCAAAATTGTAAATGTAATGGTATTGCAACACCAGAAGGTTGAGAAGCTCTCCATTTCATAATTGAGATATTCTCATTACCAATTAAATAATTAATAGAAGAATTATTCTCAAATAGAGAATTAAACCTTCTTATGATTTTTTGTTTGAAAATAATTTCATTTTTTTCATTAAGATAAGAATCAATGAGATTCTTACTTCTTGTATGAATTACGATACCTAATCTGTCCATATTTTGACGCTGAAAAATAACCCTCTCAAATTCATATTTATTTTCTAAAACTTTATCTAAATAACAATATCTATATTTCTTCGTATAAAAATCTCTATAACTGTAATTTTGAGTTGTGTAAATCATAAAAGTTAATCTTGGAATAAATATCTGTTGATTAAGTAAATTCAACAAAGAATCAATTTTTTTATTTTTATTTGCGGGTATAGCTTTTCTTAATGGAATTTCATTTGTACCTAAAATTTTCAATGACCGTTTATGTAAAAGTAAATTACTTGAACAAATAAGATAATTGGATTTGAATTTATATCCATTTTTTGAGGTTAAATTCCATTCATTGTTATCAAAACATAAGTCAAATATTAGAGTATTAAAGTAGAAATCAATTTGATTTCTTAAATTTTTAAATCCAATTATATTTTGCGATAATTCGCTCATAGAAAAAAGAGAAATATAATTATGGCCATTTAAAAATTGAAAATTATTAATAATATCTAAATTTAATTTCTTATAAATCTGAACATACTCTGAATCATCATTTTTAATAAATTTATTTTCCAATAAATGATCAATATAGTTTTGTAATAATAAATTTTTTTTACTATTAAATATATTTATATTTGGGGAACCATGATTAAGTTCCCATCCTCTAAAACTTCTGCTTATTCTTGTACTTGATCTACCCCCTAAGCTACGACCTGCTTCAATTAATGCGATTTTACTTCTTGGATTATTTTGAAGATAATTTGAAGCAAAAACACATGCAGAAATTCCACCGCCTATTATTATTAATTCATATCTAAAAATACTTTCCATGATTTATATATGTATTAAGACTATTTTCATTTTTTGAAGAAACTATAAACAAAATCTAGTTTTTCTAGTGTTGAAAATTCAGTTTCAATAACAGGAGTAATGTTGTTATCTTTATAAAAACATACTAAATCCTTTGTGAAATTATAAAAATCTTCTAATGAATTTAGATAATTCTCCGATATGTATACCCCTTTCCAAGGACGAAATTTAAATCTAGATATAAATTGTTTAGAAGGGATTAACAAGCTTCCGAATAAATTTAATTTTTCGAATTCACCAGTCTTTTTGAGATAATTAACTTCACTTTGGAGTAACTCAATATCTGTACCAAATTGAAGCCAAATCGAATTTACAATGCCTGATGAAATTTTTTTTTGGTATCTCTCTTTTTCAGAAGATATATTATAGTATTTTTTTAAATATGGGTTATAAGCTATGCCTAATTGAACTTTTAAATTACTTTCTTTTTTTAAATTTAACAAAACATTATTAACATCAAAATTCTTTTTCTTATTAGAGCCGGATACAAGGAGAATTTTATAATTTTTGTAAGAATTTGTTTTTTCAATAAATCCTAAAAAATCTTGATAAGAATTTTCTTTATTTTTAGAGTACTGATGATAAAGACTGTAATGATAAGTTACATTAAATTCCTTGAAATTTCTTGATATATATTCAAAAGTTGCATTGAAAAATTCTTTTTTTATAATACCTTTACACGGAATATTGATGTTATAAATTCTGTTTAGTCTGCAAAATTTAAGTTTATTCTCTAACTGATAAATATTTTTAAATGACAATTCAAATCTTAAATTATGAATCATGCTTTAAGAAAAGATTTATGCTTAAACATACTAACGAAAACATGCATCTCCTACAATTCTTAATTGTGAGATTATATTTTTATTCTGACCTTTTAGAAGGTAATTGGGAGAAAGAGCTAAAGCTGCCTTTAAAGAAATTTTATCTTCTGATGATTTTGCAATAATATCCCTGAAACATTTCCAATTATTTGGGATTGCTAATCCGGGCCAAGATATACAAAGACCAACAAATATCCCCGAAAACAGTAACAAAAAAGACTTCATTCTATTAAAAGTAATTAAATCAATAATAAAAGAAAAAGGGGATTAACTTAAATCATAGTAAAAATATGTCTCCCCTTTTAGGAAATCTTTTATCTATAAAAGAATTTCATGAGCTCGAGAGGTTAGAATATCAAAATAGGTTTATTTAAAAATATGGCAAGCCAAGATTATCTTATTGCAATAGCTTTAATCGAGCAAAATTTAGTTAGAGCTATGCCTCTTGGAGGAAAAGAAATAAAGGATAAATTAGATGAGCCTGAAAATTTCAAAAATCTTGGAGAGGAAGTTATATTGAACCTTCTACTAAGAGTTTTCCAAAGAAGTGATGAAGGTTCACTAAAAAGAGTATCAGAAGAAAAAGGTTTGCTTTTAGTACATATGCATCCAAAAAGAATGCAGAAAGAACTCCCATTTATTAAATCTGAATGGATAAGAGATGGTGATACATCACAATTTTTGAAATATCTTGGTAATCTTTCTAAGGAAATATGGACTGCTTCATTTGTTAAATACAAAGGTATAGAATTTACTTCTATTTCGAAAAACGAGGAAATCTAAAGTTCAACTTAATAATGTCATTTTAGATAATTTCTTTTTTCAAATTATTATTTTCTTTTGAAAGACGTAAGCACTTCTTTCCATTGCCAAAATCTATTGATGAATAATCAAAATCATTCTTAATATGCAAAGCGCAGTTGCCTTCAATACATATACAAGAATCAATAATTTCCCTATTTACAACTTCATTTACAAATGGTTCTCTATCTTCTTCTTCATCAAAATGTGGGCATGCAACTCCTTTAACAATTCCTAAGCAATCAATAATAGCTAACTCATCGGCAAATGAATCGGTGATCCCCATTTCAAACCAACAAATAGCTCCAGCACTTACACCACTCATAACAATTCCATTTTCATAAGCAATTTTTAAAATTTTATGTAAATTCCATTCTTTCCAAACTGCTAACATACTTTTTGTATTCCCTCCTCCAACATAAATAATATCTTGGGTTAAAACTTTCTCCTCAAGATTCTCAGTTCTTGAGAAGAAATCAATATGACTTGTTATACAATCTAATTTAGAAAATGCTCTATAAAAATTTAGTTTATACAAGCTACTATCACCTGATGCAGTGGGTATGAAGCAAATTTTTGGTCTTTTTTTACTAGTTAGAGAAATAATATATTTTTCGATTTCAAGTGAACCCAGAGACCGTCCAAAACCTCCTCCCCCAATTGCCACTATATTTCTAATATGCATTTTAAAAAAAATAATTTGTTTATGAATTTAAGACAAATTACCATTAAAGATCAACTTGAATTAAAAAAGGTTTATTTTGATTCAATTCAATCATTGGATGAAGAAATATATAATAATGAGCAAAAAAGGGCTTGGTCAAGCCAAGCTTGGGACAATCCAATTTTTGATAAATCAATTACTCAAGGTAAAGGATGGCTTTTAAGTCATAATGGAGTAATTCTTGCTTTTGCGACAAGATATCCCAATCATCGAATTTCATTATTCTATTGCAAAGGAAAATTTCAGAGAAAAGGTTTAGGTTCTAAGTTACTTCATAAATTAGAAGATGAAGCTAAGAAAGAAGGTTTAGATTCACTCTCAACTGAAGCAAGTTTGATAAGTTATAAATTATTTCTTAAAAATGGATGGGAAATAATTCGTAAAGAAAAAATAACTATAAATAATAATTTTTTTGAAAGATATAAAATGGTTAAAAAACTATAAATAATGTCAAACAAAAGCAAGGGGATAATACTTATTCAAAGGCTCGTGATTTGGGTATTTTATTTTTTTTCAGGATTTATACTTTATTCAAAAAAAGGGACTTTATTTCCCTTTTTAATTAATTTTTCGAGAATTATTTATCCATTATCTATCTTCTGGCTTCAAATAAGAATAAAAAAAAGGAACAAATTTCTGCCTATTGATTCATCAATGACTACTTCGCAATTATGGTTTAATTTGCTTCCCGTAATGGCATCCATTTTTACAATAATTCTAACTGTGACAAATGCCTTATTACATATTCTTTTGATATTAATGTACTCAAAAAGCAGTTAAATTATTTTCTTATTGCATTAGGTATTACTACTAAACAAACAAAATGTAAAGAAATTTGCCTTTCATTGAAATTTGATTAAATTTTAAATAGTTATCAAAAAATATAATGAAAAATATTTCATTAAAGAGAAATATCAATTTTGATAATAAAGAAAAAGAAATCAATCATTATGAATTATTCTCTCTGAAAATAACTGACAGTTTATATAAAAAAGATATTGGAAAGTTTCTAGAAATTCTATCTTCACACTTTATTTAAGAAAACATAATTTTTTCTGATCTTCAAATTCAAACAGTCCGTTAAATAAATATGTTTTTGAAGGATAATAAGAAAAATTAAACAATACTAAAATGCAATTATTTCTTGCTGACTGCCAATTCCAGGATATTGAAAATCAAGTAAAAGCTTATCAATTATTTGTGGAGGCATGGGAAAACGGGGAAATGGCAAAATCAGATAAAACAGACAAATTTGAGATGTTATTTAGAGTCCATGCACCAGGTGAAGGGAGAGTAGTCTGTTTATGTAAGGCATATAGTGATAAAGAAATATTTGAGCATTTTGCCCCATGGAGAGCAAAATTTGGTATTCATATGGAATTTACACCTGTAATTAGTTGTCAAAATGTTGTTGATTATCATAAAGATTTATTTAAAACTTTAGGGTAATAAGC
>MDTE01071012.1_pt1 | contig 14893 bp, 10 predicted proteins | sample 811231 | NCBI WGS metagenome assembly MDTE01 (sample SAMN05326651, study PRJNA326480) | marine metagenome | isolation source: seawater | place: Indian Ocean: Red Sea | collected 2010 | reverse complement strand
CCGAAATTTATGGTGAAAGATATGAATTCCTTCCAAGGAATGACTTACTCACGTTTGAAGAAATAACTCGGATAGTCAAACTATCCACTCAACTGGGAGTGAAAAAAGTCAGATTAACAGGTGGAGAACCCCTCGTAAGGCAGGATGTTGTTGAGCTTGTATCGATGATTGCAAGTCTGGACGGAATAGAAGATTTCGCTATGACGACAAATGCTTATCTCCTATCCGGGATGGCGGAAAGTCTTAAGAAAGCAGGGCTGCAAAGGATAACAGTGAGCCTGGATTCTATTGACGACGAGGTGTTTAAGAAGATGAACGGACGAGGGTTTGGGACAGCGAAGGTTATAGATGGTATAGCCGCTGCAAAAGAAGCTGGTTTAGATCCGATTAAGATTAATGCCGTTGTGCAAAAAGGGATTAACGACAATACATTGGTTGAACTTGCAAGTTGGTGCCGAGATAACGGCTACACGCCACGGTTTATTGAGTACATGGATGTTGGCACATTAAACGACTGGAAACTCGACGAGGTACTCTCGGCATCCGACATTGTGAAAATAATAGAGGGTGAATTTTCGGTTACACCCATTGAATCTTCTTACAGAGGAGAAGTGGCGAAGAGGTATCGTTATAAAGACGGTAAAGGGGAATTTGGAGTTATTTCATCTGTAACACAACCATTTTGTGGAGACTGTACAAGGCTTCGACTGTCGCCAGAAGGACAGATTGTCACCTGTCTGTTTGCAGACGGGGGGACAGATCTTAGAGGTCCCATGAGAAGTGACATCCCTGATGAGGAATTGCTTAATATTATGTCTGGCACGTGGTCTAATAGAGAAGATCGCTATTCAGAGATTCGTACGTCAATGACCAGCCCGAAAAAAAAGGTTGAGATGTATCACATTGGTGGTTAATAAGAGGCATTTTATTTGGCGATGATCACCATATATACAGACGGAGCCTGTATAGGGAACCCCGGACCGGGAGGTTGGGGAGCTGTCATATTGGGTGACGGCCCCAAAAGATTCCTTCATGGAAGAGACTTAGACACAACAAACAACCGAATGGAAATTCTGGCGGTTATTAAAGGTTTAGAAGATCTGTCCGAGAATGCTGATGTCACGGTGTATTCCGATTCTTCGTATGTTATTAACACGATGACTAAGAACTGGAAAAGAAATAAGAATCAGGATCTCTGGGAGTTGCTTGATAGAGAAGTTAACAAGAGGAATGTTCAGTGGATTTGGGTCAAAGGACATGCTGGTGACCCTCTTAATGAAGAAGCTGATCATCTGGCCCATTCGGAGGCTGTAGGAAAGCCTGTTGGTTTTGTTGGGAAAAGTGAGGTAAATGTAATAGGAGAGGCAGAAATGGACCAACAAGATGAAACAGCCATTTCAGGAAACCTGGACACCCTAACCCATGTTAATGAGCATGGAGAAGCTCGAATGGTGGATGTTGGTAGTAAGCCTGAAACTGACAGGGTGGCGATTGCAAAGGGATTTGTAAAAATGAAGCCCCAGACGATTCAACTGGTGAAAGATAACGGGCTTGAAAAAGGAGATGTTTTAGCAGTTGCTCGAGTCTCAGGAGTAATGGCAGCTAAACAAACCTCGAATCTTATTCCCCTCTGCCATCCACTACCTTTGACACAGGTGACAATCGATTTTGAACTCGACATGGAGCATTCAACAATTTTAATTACGGGGGTCGCAAAAACCAGAGGAAAAACTGGGGTTGAGATGGAAGCGTTAACAGCGATATCTGTGGCGGCTCTAACGATTTACGATATGTGTAAAGCTGTTGATCGAGCAATGAGCATTGGAGCACGTCTTTCCAGTAAAACAGGCGGTCAATCTGGGGATGTATTTTTAGACTAAATTAGGCCTTTGCAAGATTCTTTTTCTTCGCTAAAGAGCTCAGAATTTCTAGGATGACTCGGAGAGCGGCCTCTGCGGTAATGTTTGCGGGCCCTTCATAGTCCGGAGCAACTTCGACTACGTCTGCAGCAATCGTTTCAACGGAACCAACAATCGTCCTTATAGCTCTAAGCAATTCCACAGATGTAAGTCCTCCTGGTTCTGGAGTTCCTGTAGCTGGAGCAAATGCTGGGTCGAGAACATCTATGTCTACCGAAAGATAAATTAATTCGGGACCATCTAGTGCTTCTGAAATTGCGTCGTCCAGTACAGAATCAAAGCCACGTGTTTCAATTTCCGACATTTGATGCCATCTCATTCCTTGTTCCTGCATCCAGTCAAATAGTGTATGGGGTGGCCAGTAACCACGTAGTCCAACTTGGACAAAATTTTTTCCTTTTACAATTCCATCTTCTATAAGTCTTCTCATGGGACTGCTGTGCGATGCTAGGACTCCACCATAAGTTGCGGGGGCTGTGTCAGCATGTGCATCAAAGTGGACAATGCCTACCTTGCCCCGTCCATAATGATCAGCTACTGCTGTTGCAGAAGGGAGAGTGATGGAATGATCCCCTCCAACTACGATTGGGAGAGCCTCGGCTTTGAGACAGTCGGAAACCTTGGTTTGGATAGCCTCATGACTTCTTTCAAGTGAACTAGGAGGACAATTAGCATCGCCAAAGTCTGCAACTGAAAGAACGTCGGTTGGATATACCTGTAATCCCATATGATATAGATCGTCATTTGGCGCGCCAAAATATCCCGCCTGGCGAATAGCTCTGGGACCGAATCTGGCACCTGGGCGATTTACGACACCCATGTCAAAAGGTGCCCCCATAATCGCGACGTCTACATTTTGTTCCTTTAGCCCTACAGAAGTCTGTACCAATGGACTCTGTAGAAAAGTTGAGATACCAACAAAAGACGGCATGTCGGCGTCGGAATTTCTGTATATCGGATCGTCTCCAGGATTTCCCAAAACTATGCTCCTTGATAACTTTTGATTTTGAGTTAACTAATCGTAGCATTCAAAATTTTTTCGTTTGCCCCCTAGATAAGTTAGAGTACGGTTATGATTGCAGATTACCCGGAAGGTGGCACAACTCGAGTCCTAACCCGTTTACTAGGGCCGGCTATGGGTTTTCCTTCCTATAGGGTGTTTTGGTTCGGCACATTAGCCTCGGTGTGTGGTTTCCAGGTGCTAAATTTCGCTCAGTTCTGGGTTGTTCACCGTTTAACAGGCGATCCACTGTTTCTAGGGTGGGTTGGTCTTGCAAACGCGGTTCCTGCAATTGTTTTGAATCTTTTCGGGGGAGTTTTGGCGGACAGGATGGAGAGACGAAAGCTTATCGCTATAACTCAAACCGTAACCGGTCTAATTATTTTGATTCTCGCAGCTGTGACTTTTACTGGGGTAGTTCAGGCGTGGCACGTGATACTGCTCGCCTTCTTTGCAGGTGCAGTGAATGCTTTTGACCAACCAGCGAGAATGGCTCTCTATCCAATACTTATTGACAGGACCGTAATGATGAACGCGGTTTCTCTTAACAGTGCGGTCTGGACTGGAACTAGAATCATAGCTCCAGCAGTGGCCGGTTTAATTATTACGGTTGCCGGAGAAGGATTCTCTTTTCTTCTATCAGCGATGGGGTTTTTCACTCTCGCTGTGGTTGTTATGCGTTTAAAAATTCCAGATTCAGTAAAGCCTGAAAGAAGAGAAAGGAAGTCGCGATCCGATTTGTCAGAGGGAATTAAATTTATTTTAGGCAACTCGATATTTACATTTTTGATAGCAATAACTTTTTTCAATAGTTTTTTTGGAATGTCCGTTATTCCTATGATGCCGGTGTTTGCAGTAGATATTTTGAAGGTTGGAGCAGATGGGCAGGGAGTCATGATGGGTGTTGGAGGGGTGGGAGCGTTTGCTATGACTCTGATTCTTGGAAGGATACCCAATCTAAGACATAGGGGGATGATGATAGTACTGGGATCTGCTGTATTTGGCCTTGCTTTAGCATCACTAGCAGTAACCTCAAAAGAACTTGGAAATTATCCGTTAGCTGTCTTGTTGATGTTTGTAATGGGCGCGTTTAGCTCTGTTTACATGATTTCTATCATGAGCTCCCTTCAGCTAATGGTGCCAGACCATATGCGCGGACGAGTGATGGGTTTCTACGGGATGACGTGGAGTATTATGCCTCTAGGCGCCATGTATACCGGAGCGCTAGCTAAAGTTTTTGCAGATGCTGGTGAGGGCGTACCTATCGCCGTCGCTATTGGAGGCATCCTCTTGTCAGTATTTGCGATCGGCCCTGTATTAATGAGTAAAAAAATACGAAATCTAGATGCAATTATCGAGCAAAGGCGAAATATTAGGGAATCACCTACGATGACCTGAGGATAAATTCTTAAAGTAGTTGATATGTTTCCATTAGGATTATGAGAATAACTACCTTTCAAAGGAGAAATCGTGGATTTTAGAGAGATACTCAAGCTTCAGCTAGAAGAATATGACCGTGAGCTAAAACGATTGGTAAATGGTTTAACCGACGAAGAAAGAAGAGAGATGCCATCCGAGGCATCTCATCATATTGATTTTGCTCTGTGGCATGCGAGTCGTGCAGAGGATGTTTTGTTAAATGTTGGTGCTAGGGAAACAGATCAGCTCTGGGTACAGAATGGTTGGCATAAGAGGTTTGAAATACCGGCGCGAGATCTTGGTGTTGGATACTCTGCAGAACAGGTTAGGGGTATGCCACCTACTCCAATCGACCTGTTACTGGAATATCATGAAGCCTGTAGAGAACAAACCCTTGACTACATCTCCCATATAGATTCCATTGAACTAGATAAAAGATGTCCTTTTGAGGCACTTCATCGACAACTTCCTGATATCACCAAAGGAGGAGTTCTTGCTCACATAGTTGTAGAAACCTCTCAGCATCTTGGTCAAATAGGATATATTCGAGGGATTTTGAGGGGCATTAATAACTGAGCACTAGAAAAATGTAATTTAACCTTTGTCCAGGATTTATCTTTAGGCGTTTTTTACTTGAAGGCGCCTACTATGTCCTGTTCTATTTGCTCCAATTGTTCCGTATCTCCAGTTGATATTCCACCGAACATTATTTCGTCGACGCCTGCTTCAACAAATTCTGCTATGCGTTCAATGACATAATCGCGGGAACCAGCAACAGAACCAGAATCTTCTGGGGAGAGAAGCTTGCCGGCGAAATTTCCGTGACTAGGGTCGGAGGCTCGGTAACCCAACCGTTTTATAAACTCTTCAGCTTCTTTTTGGTTGTTGGTTATCTTTATGGGCATGAGCAAGGAATGTTTTATATCTGAAGGATCTCTGCCTACGTTCTCGCAGTGTTTTTCCAACACTCCGACTTTGTGGTGGTATAGATCAAGAGACATCCCTCTACCAGACCAGCCGTCGATATTTAGGATATCTCCGTATTTTGCGAGGGTGCGGAGGGTTCTCTTTTCACCGGTTCCCCCTACCAATATGGGTACGTGGGGATCGCGGTAACACGATGGAGACAAGGGAGCATCCTCTAAGTTGTAATACCTGCCCGTGTAGTTGACAGGTTCCTCGGATGTAAAAAGAAGCCTAATCAACTCGCAAGCCTCTTCAAAGCGATCGGATCTTTCTCGCAACGACGGGAATGTCCAACCATAAGCCTCATGCTCTCGTGCGAACCAAGCTGCACCCAACGATAAAATGAATCTTCCTTTGGAAGCCTGGTCTATTGTCGAGGCCATTTTGGCGACTAGAGCTGGATTACGGTACGTGTTCCCAAGGACAAGGTGACCTATCTCTAGTTTTTCCGTCATTCCAGCTGCAATGGCAGCGAGAGTGAAGCCTTCAAAGGCTGTGCCTTGTTCCTGATCACGCTGACCACCAGGTGATCCTGGAGAAGGTGGAAGAAAATGATCCGCGAACCAGAGGCTGTTCCAGCGACCCTCTTCAAGAGTTTCAATGGAAGATTTAATCTTCTCCCAGTCAGTGTTGTAGCAACTTACCTGCACGCCGAACTTCATAATGTTTCATTCCTGTGGATTCTTAGTAGGTGTCGTCCGGGTTATAGTAGCAGCCTTTCGAATCAGAGTATCGCGATATTCCTAAGATTGAGTGTTAGTATGCATCGTCAAACAGCGATAGTTTTGTAATTTGGAACACAAGTGAGCGATTGAATGTCTCAACGGATACTTCCTAGCGATTCTAGAATTAAGTGGCTTGGCGTTATATCTCTTGACTCCAATGATGAATATGTCATGCCTTGGAGAATTCCCTACAAAGAAATTGATTTGTACAACATCGATCTCATGGGTAGGGCTGCGATGCCTGCGGGAGTCCGATTAACTTTTAAAAGTGATGCAAATAAACTGGCATTCAGTTGTGATTCTCATAAGGATAGAAGTCCTGCTGATTTGTTTATTGATGGGGAATATTTTGGATCAGAGGCCACAGAAAATAGAGAAGTATTTCAATTTGTTGGACTACCGCCTCATAAAAAGGAGATAGAGTTGTGGCTACCACAATATGGGGAATTTAAGTTTAAAGGATTGGAGATACCAGACGACTCCTCACTGTATGCATCCGACGCCCGAAAACTTACAAAATGGGTTACTTACGGTAGTTCTATAACCCAATGTCGTGATGCCGATTCTCCTAGCTTAACCTGGCCGTCCATCGTATCTCGCAACCGTGGGTTGGATCTTACTTGTCTCGGGTATGCTGGACAGTGCCATCTCGACCCTTTGATAGCGAGAGTAATTAGGGATGCAGATGCGGACCTTATATCTCTCTGCCTAGGAATTAATGTGTACACGAATCCCTCAATGAACGAGAGAACATTTGGGCCCAATATCGTTGGGTTCATAAAGATAATACGCGAGAAGCACCCTCTGACTCCCATTGCTGTGTTTTCTCCAATTTATTCTCCCGGAAGAGAAGAAACAGCCAATGTTGTTGGATTTACACTCGAAGGCATGCGAGAGGAAATAAGAAGGTCGGTAGATATTCTTGGCAGTAATGGTGATAAAAACATCTATTATTTCAATGGCCTTGATATCTTAGGTGCGGACAGCTCTCACTTATTGCACGATGGTCTTCATCCGAACACGGAAGGCTATCGATTAATGGCAAAAAGTATCACAAAAATGTTGGCCTCTATTTAGAGGACTTGGTGGTCACATATAACCAATAACCTATAGTCCAATATGTAGGAATTGTAGCAATCTACAGCTATCTATTTCCTATAAGTCGTCGAGCCGCTGCACCAGATTTTTCAAGGGCATCAATTTCCGATAATGAATATCCGAGCTCGGATAAAATTTCCTCATTATGCTGACCAAAACTCGGACCAGAAAACTCTGGAAGTTTGGAGCGCCTGGACAGGCGCCAAGTAGGGCGTGCCGTGAGGTGGTTACCCTTCACATCATGTTTTACGGTAATAAAGTTATCCCTGTAAATAGAATGAGGGTCTTTAACCAGTAATAGTGCACTTTGCACGGGAGCGGCTGTTACTTCTTCTTTCTGGAGGAGTTTTGCGATCTCATAAGCGTCTTTTGTGGAGGTCCATTCTGAGATCGTTTCATCTATAAGTTTCTGGTTGGCGAGCCTTCCCTCTACTGTGGAATAGATGCTGTTGTAAAGTCGGGGATCGTCAATTATTTCAGTAAGTGACATCCACTCTTCGTCTGACCGACAGTCGATAGCTACCCATCGATCTGTCACAGTATCAATAGTTTGAGTTTCCAAATCCTCATCGTCATTTGGAAAAATGCTCAATATAGGCCTGGGTGTAAAATCAGGCAGGCATGGGTAAGTGTCGTGAGGGGCATATCCGCTGCGTTTGTTGCCTGTTCTTGTTGGAATGCTGCAGCCTAACCCTTCAGCAACTATGTATTCGCCAATAAGGCCGGTCACCCCGTCTCGCTGTGGCAATAGGCAATAGCAGCCTTTTCCAGTGATCACCTTGTTAATTAGAGCGGCAACTGCGGCTGCCGCACATGTTGCACCCGCGATTGGGTCACCATAGGAAATGCCAGATTTATGAGGGGCATCGTTTTCATAACCTTGAAGTGATACCAGACCTCCCATTTGCTCTATAGTTGGTCCAAATCCGACTCTAGATGCATCGGGGCCTTGGTGTCCAAACCCAGGCATCGATATGTAAACGATGTTGGGATTGAGCTTACTTACTTCGGTATACCCTAATCCATTCCTATCTGCTACTCCGGAAGACCAGTTTTCCACGAAAACATCCGCGGTTTTAATTAAACGCTTCAATGCCTGCATTCCAGATTTTTTCTTGAAGTCCAGCGTGAGGCTTCTTTTTCCTCGGTTATATTCATTGAAATAGCTTGAGAGGTTAATAGCTGGTGCTGTGCGATTTCCTCCTGCGGTTCGAACAGGATCAGGAAAGGTCGGGCCTTCTATTTTTATTACGTCGGCTCCCATATCTGCTAGAAAGCGCATGGCATAGGGTCCTGACCAAACCTGTGTCATATCTACGACCTTAATGTTTTCGAGTGGAAGGTTTTTACGTGTCGCAAAGACATTAATAGGGGCTGATTTTTTGGTCGCCTTAGGAATCAGCGACTCTGAAAAAATTTCCTTAGTATGCTGTCCAACCAACGGAGCGCTGGTAAAGCTCCCCTTATCGGGCTCTGATTTGGGATTTTCGGGGTCGAGAGTAAACCATACTGGTCCAGAAGGTATCGGGTGGTTTCCTAGAACCGGATGATTTACTTCCTGCCAGAAACCTGTTTCCTTGAGGTGGGGCCATTCGAGTAGTTCTGCTGGATTGGGAATCATGGCAAAAGGAGCACGGTAATCGTTTGCGATTTCAAAAATTTCTTGGGCTGTGTGTTCCATAGTGAAATTTGGGACCAAAATTCTAAGTAATTCATCTGCTTCTGGTGACCACGTACTGTCTATGAACAGAGGATCACTCTTCATGTCCGACAACCCCATAACGTCAAGAACTGAGTGAGTCTGCCTAGGCATTGAGGCGACACCGATCCAGCCATCCTTGCAAGGGTGAACTCCCCAAAGGGCTCTTGGGTTATTTCCTCCTCGTTGTTGGTCTCCTCCATACCAAAGAGCAACTGGTCCTGCGCCCTCCAGAGTGGCAGTCTGAACTTCTTGTATTGATATATCCACAATGTCACCAATACCAGTTTTAGTGGCGGAATATATTGCGGTCAAAAGGCCTCCGAAAGCATGGAGACTTGCCTGCATGTGAGCCTGGTGTCCGGCGGTTAGTAATGGTGGTTTATCTGCATCCCCTGTCAGAGACATCTGTCCTCCGGACGCATATGCTGTGAGAGCACTAGTTCGCCATTGAGAATAGGGCCCTGTCTGTCCGAAAGGAGTTACTTGGACAACTGATAGAGCGGGCTGGAACTCAGAGAGAGATACAAGATCAAGTCCAAGAGATGCGAGTTCTCCGGGTCTATATCCATCTATAACGCCATCTGAACTTAAAACGAGATCTGTTGCCTTAGCAATGTCTTCAGGATTCTCAAAATCGAGAACAACAGATCGTTTCCCTGTGCCCAAGTATGCAAAAAGTATGCTCTCATTCGGATCTGAGGACTTTTTTACATTAGGAAAGGGCGGCATGTGACGAACAAGATGTCCACCGGGAGGCTCGACAGTTATTACATCAGCACCGTAAGCAGCGAGCAATCGTCCGACATTCGCGGTGGCAACGTCAGTCCCTAGTTCTATTATTCGCAGGTTACTGAGAATTTGGCTCATCTTTCCGCTCTTAAAATTTATAGAACTATTTTGTCTTCATTGTGACTGTATTTTCTTCGAAATATCTCTTCATCTACATTTAGACCCAGTCCAGGTGCATCAGTAATCTTATAGACTCCATTTTTAAATGTGAATTCGTCATTTTCGTATACATTTGGGGCTATGCGTTCATCCTCCAGTGATATAAAACCTTTAGAGGAGGCACCGTATATTAGGGCAGCTCGGGTTCCAAAGTTCCCATTTCCAAAGCAGTGTGGTTGGGACACGACGTTGGTTCCTTCCAATTGATCTTCAATTTGTTTCCACCGGAAAAATCCTTGAGAGACTATGTCGGGTTGATAACCATCAAAGACCCCTTCCTCTGCCATGTCCATGTAAACATAGCCGATTGGATCTCTGTCTACCTCGCCACAAACCAATAAAGCATTTGATCCCAAGCGTTCCTGTATCTTTCGGAGTTCCCTGTATTGTTCAAGTGAAGGTGGAATCATTTCCTCAAGCCATCCTAAGTTTGCTGGGAGAGTCTCTTTAATAAAAAATTCAAGCAGGTCTAGCCTGTTCTCATACCCAAAGTTCGCATCCACGTAGAGAATGGTTTCTGGGCCAACGGCCTCCCTGATTGCGTTGACGACGTCGGCGTCTCTCTGTGCTCCGGATTTTGGGGACATCCATCTGCCTCCCCGCCCAACTTTGATTTTCATTTGGCGCCATCCGAGGGAATAAGCTTCCCTGGCTTCGTCTACAACTGAGGCAACACCGTTACTCAAAGTGTCGGGATTACGTAGGTCTTGGAAATACAGAGTGGTGTCGTAAGCGGGAACTTCATCTCTAACCTTCCCGCCAAGGAGGTCAACAGCGGAAACTCCTAACTCCCTCCCAGCTAGATCGTAGGCTAGTATGCTCATCCATCCGTTCTCTCTGAATGCTCGTCCAGGTCCCGGTTTTGGTTTAATCACTCTTCCATTGGAAACTTCCAACAAGTCGCATATACGAATTCCGAGAAAAACCTCTTTGAGAATTATCAGTAAGTCGTCTACAGAATTCCCTCCGAGGTTGGATAGGAAAGTATTCGCTATTGTTAAACCTTCGATCCCTCCGTCTGTTTTTGCACGCACCAGCCATTCAATACCAGATATTCCGTGACCGGTATTTCTCGCATTTCTCCCTATTTCGTGCGGAAAATATGCAGGAATAGGAGTGACACTTATCTCAGTTATCTTCTGAGAAACCATTACTTCTCCTTTGACGGGTGATTTACTTGCGGGACTGTGAACTAAATTCCGGCATGACTTGGTCGGCGAACAAGCGCATTGATCGTTGGACTTCTTCGGTGGTCAATCTTCCTCTTCGATTGAATTCCAAGATGCATTGGTCAAGCGACGGTATTTTTTTCTCGATCATCTTGAGTCTTTTAATGCACCCTTCCGGATCATCGTAAATCGAATGAATACAGGCTTCATCAAAGTTCCATGTTCCCCATCCACCTGCTCCGGAAGAAAAATCGTGTCTTCCTCCTCCAATAGCTGAAGAATGTACAGGTGGGCCGTCCGCGATGACATCGCTGTCACGCCAGTTACGTGACATCAGCCCATGAGCTTTCTCTCGCGTTTCTGCCACAAAGAGTGAGATTGCGATATGAAATGGTTGAGGGTTTTGCGAGGATTTAGCTGAGGTTGTGCTGGAGGTAAATGCAATGGCGTGTTTTTCCAAATTGTGAATAGGCTGGCTAAATGTGGTACCTATCACCCCTAGGCCCTTTGAACCAGCGAAAGTGAAACTGGTGTCGCTATTGGCTGCAAGAAGCAGTGGCGGATGCGGGTCTTGCACCGGAAGAGGAACCACCGGCACGTCTTCAATTTGCCAGAATTTTCCACGGTAACTAAGTCTTTCCGTACCCCAGGCCTGTTGAAGAATGTCTGCAAACTCAGCCACCATTTCTCGGCTGGTATTTTGGTCTATATCGGCGGAAACACCCATGACCTGGCTAGAGGCTCCCCCGTAACGTCCTCCCAGGCATAAATCTAGTCTCCCGCCTGTAACTATATCTGTGGTAGCTGCTGAGGTAGCAAAATCAAGTGGATGATGTAGGGGAATCTGGGTAGCCAAGGTCCCAAAACGTATATTTTTAGTGTGCTGCGCGGCGGCAGCGGCAACTATGAGAGGTTGGGACATTGGTCTGGTAGGGTAAAAAGGAGATTCTGCAAGCCAAGCCTCGTGAAATCCCAATTCATCGCCCAGAGTTATCTCTTGGATTGTTTCAATGTGCCGGCGCGCTACGGTTGATCCCTCGTATCCAGGTACTTGCCAAAAAAGTCCAAACTTCAATATGGTTCCCCTCGATCATTTTTCAATAGTTCAAGGCATAGTAGCACTGAAGGGGAGGAATGTGGGAAGTGATAAATCCAGTAATTGTTAATAGTTACCTATCTGGAACGCTGTTTTTTCTTGTGGAAATATCGCGACCTAGCGCTCTTTGCTCGACCATTTCTGGTACTGGATAGTTTATTATCTGATGATTCCTCTCGATCGGAAAATGTGTCAGGGTTAGGGGTGGATTTATCGGTCTTACCTCCTCTGAACCCCATGTAGTTTCTTTTCGGTCGAGATTCTTCTGTTTTCAGGCCAGAGTCTCTCAAAGAATTGAAATGTTCCCCGGAACTCTTTTTTGTAGAACGTCGATTACCACCATTATTCCCATTTTTCCTTGGAGAGAAATCTTTTCTAGGCGATCCTCTTCTCCCATGCCTACCGGAATTTCTTGTCCTGTCCATGGTCTTTGATGATCGGTGGGTTCTATTGTCGGATTTTCGCCCTACAAGATCTGGAGAAAAACTACCATAGTCAAAATCATCTAATTGGCGTCGTTCTATCTTGCCCCCAAGGATTCTTTCTACTTTCCGTATCAGTAACTCATCGTCGGGTACGGCGAAAGTGAATGCCTCTCCGCTACTTTGTGCTCTACCGGTTCTGCCTATTCTATGAATGTAGATGTCAACGGTATTGGGCATGTCAAAATTAATTACATGAGTGATTTCTGAAACATCAATTCCTCTGGAGGCAATGTCAGTAGCGACTAGAAGGTCATATTCTCCATTCTTGAAGCCTTCTATTGCTTTACGCCTTTTGTTTTGGGACATGTTTCCCTGAAGGGGGGCGACACTGTATTTCAATTTTTCTAGGTCTGCAGCGAGAAATCGAGCTCGACGTTTTGTTCTCGTGAAGACTATTACTTGCCCGGTTGCAGTTGTACCAAGTAAATGAAGTAGCAACTTCTTTTTTAATTTATCTGTCGTCGGATACAACGCATGGGTTACGGTATGAACGGGGGCTATGGTCCCTATCTGTACGGTCTCCGGATTTTTGAGAATACCCGACGTTAATTCCCGAATGTCATCTGGCATTGTTGCAGCGAAAAACAGGGTTTGTTTCCTTTTAGGAAGGTGGGTCAGTATGCGCTGGATATCTGGTAGAAAACCCATGTCACACATTGTGTCCGCTTCGTCCAAGACTAGAGTTTCTACATGGTTTAGATCGATGGTTCCTTCAGAAACGTGATCTAGCAGCCTGCCAGGACACGCCACTGCGATATCTATTCCGCCCCTAAGTGATTTATCCTGAGGACTCTTATTTACTCCCCCATAGAGGGCAAGGCTTTTGAGGTTGGTTTTGTAACCTAAATCAACAATAGTTTGATTTATCTGATCCGCCAACTCTCGAGTTGGTGCCACTATCAAGGCTTTTATCAGCCGACCATTTCGGGGTTCTACTTTTTCCAAGCTATTCAGTATTGGTAATACAAATGCAGCAGTCTTACCAGTGCCTGTTTGGGCCATGCCAAGGACGTCCCTACCGGCTATAGCTAAAGGTATGCATTTTTCTTGAATAGCGGTTGGCTCGCTATATCCGGCTTTATGGACACCGTCAAGAATGGTAGGGCTAAGGTCTAATTCGTTGAATTGCAGCTTAAATCTCCTGATTGATTACATTGAAGTTTTCAAAATTTAACCTATTAAAAAATTGATAGGAAGAGAGGATTGTTGCAAACAACCTCGTATGAGCGAGGTATTCTTACAGAGAATTTGTCCGATTGCGGGAGCCTATCTTAATCTTCTTAGGTTATGTCAGCGAGAATCCACTAGTGAAATTATACAGTCTAAATTTTCAAGAATCATCGCTTTTGCGTCTCTTCCCGTTAAGAAGTGTCCCAATCAGTGTGTATCTAACTAGGTAACGGTAGGTAAAAAACCCGATCGCAATGGTAAAACAGCAGGACAAAACAAACTTACTTTCTGCCGTCCAGTGGAGCCCGGTATAAGTTAGGAGAAAATTGGAACGGTCCGCATGGGCTAGTAAGAAAGTAAAGAATGCCACAACTGGAAGATGCATTATGTATATCCAGTAGGAAGAGTCCGCGAGCCACCTCTGCCACTTGCTATTACTACCAGACATTGCGATCTCAAAAGTACCCAATAAAGCTAAACTTAATAAAGCTGCGGAGAAGCCATAAAAAGACGTGTCTAGGAAGTTGAACAGCTCTAATTGGTCGAAGTTTTCCGTAGATTTTAAACTGTCTGAAATGACGGAAAAAATTATGTGGCCAAAGTAAGCGATCGCTGAAAATGTCCATAGTAAAATCATGGAATTCGTGCGGGTCAACACTTGTATCAGGTTTCGTTTTTTCCACAAACCGAAGCCGTAGAAGAAAAATAACCCTGCATACAGCAGGTCCAATAGATTTATGGGCCAAATGGACTTAGCCTCGTTTTCTCCACGCAAGATCAGCAGTACAGCTGCCAGAAGAGCGAGCACAACTGGAAAGCGTGAGTATGTAATGAAACCCATGTAGTGAACTAGAGGGGTTTTAAGTGCCAACTTCACTAATCCTGTTGTGAAACAAGCAATTGTCACGAAAATCGCGGCCAGGCTGCTCACAAGCAATAGACTAAAGGCCTTGAAGATGCCGGTGCCTTCAAATGGCCCTATTCCATAAGCGTAGATTAAAGCGCCCAGAAAAAAACACCAAAATAGGATTAGGACTAATAGTGAAGATTTTACGGACCACAGAGATTTAATGATGGCAATTGTTAAGTAGAGCCACAGTAAGTAGTAGAGAAACCATAAGTGGGCGATAATTCCTCCACTGGATTTAAGGTCTAGGCCTTTGTCAGTAGTGTTTTGAAATGACTGAAGGTGAAAT
>MDTE01116385.1_pt1 | contig 14894 bp, 10 predicted proteins | sample 811231 | NCBI WGS metagenome assembly MDTE01 (sample SAMN05326651, study PRJNA326480) | marine metagenome | isolation source: seawater | place: Indian Ocean: Red Sea | collected 2010 | reverse complement strand
CTGCCGGCCGTCGGGGTGCCGCCGTTCGTTCCATTCAGTCTAGCTTCAGCGGTCATAGTGTGTTCTTTAGACACCACGTTTCTCCGGATGTGCAGGGAACGCGCAGACGCCCCTTCGGGCCGCTTCCTTCGGGTCCCGCGATCACGCGCCGGAGTGTCCGTCTGGCCGGCTTGCGCGAACCGCCCCATGGTTAACGAGTCAAGGCGCGATTGTATCAAATTTCCTTATCTCTCCAGCACTTATGGATCATCTTTTACGAGTATGATACAAAATATGGTGCAAGTTATTGGTGCTGAAATGCTTTTTTCTCTCCAAAGGGTTGGTTGCCGAGGCTGACAGCGCCTTGAGCCGACCGCAGGGCTGCGGCGCGGCCGTACACGCCGAAACTGTCCCTTCATTCGGATAGGAGCTATGGACGACAACTACGAAGGCGTCAAGGTGATGGTCATTGATGACAGCAAGACCATCGGCCGTACCGCCGAGACCTTGCTGAAGAAGCCAGGTTGTATCGTCACTACGGCTACTGACGGCTTCGATGCGCTGGCCAAGATCGCCGACACCGAGCCGTCCATCATTTTCGTCGACATCATGATGCCGCGTCTGGATGGCTATCAGACCTGCCAACTGATCAAGAACAACAGCGCGTTTCCAGAGTACTCCGGTCATCATGCTGTCCAGCAAGGATGGGCTGTTTGACCGGGCGAAAGGTCGGATTGTCGGTTCCGATCAATATCTCACCAAACCGTTCAGCAAAGACGAGTTGCTCTCAGGAATCGCGACCACGTGAAGACGGACTGACCCGCGGGCGCTTCGGAGAGTCTTGGTGATGCGAAAAGGTTTGAGAGAACGGGTGCTGCGGGCCGCCGAATTCGTCGGCGTGATGGTGAGCGCACAGACCTTGTGCACAAGCAGAGGTGGCCACTGATGGCGAAGGTGCTGGTAGTGGACGACTCTGCGACCCAGGTGTTTCAGGTCAAGTCCATGCTCGAAGGGCACGGACATGTCGTGATCACTGCGGAGAATGGCCGAGACGGCGTGGCGCTTGCGCAGCAGGAACTTCCGGACATGAACGGCTTTCAGGCGACCCGACAGCTGTCGAAGCTCGGTGAGACCCAGCATATCCCTGTTGTGATCGTGAGCAGCAAGGATCAGCAGACGGACAAGTTCTGGGGTGAGCGGCAGGGCGCCAAAGGGTATCTGACCAAACCCGTCAACAAGACCGATCTGCTCGGGGTCATCGAGGGTCTGTTGTGAACGGCGCCAGCCCGTTCGCGACGCTTGTGTCGCTCGCGCGCCGCAGTCAGCGTACTGCGCGGGCGCTGCCGGCTAAGGAAGATGCCCAGACGCACTGGACCGGTATCGGCTTTTTGCTGATGGGGCAGCGCCTCGTCGTTCCGCTCGATGACATCACCGAGATCATGCGGGTTCCGCAGGTGACCCGGCTGCCGGGCGTACGGAACTTCGTCTCGGGGGTCGCCAACGTCCGCGGGCGGCTCATGGCAATCGTCGACCTGGCGGGCTTTCTCGGCAGCGCCTCGTCCGTGGCGCGCTCGCAGCGACGCGTGCTGGTGGTCGAGGACGACGAGCATTACCTCGGTTTCATGGTCGACGAGTCCCTCGGGATGCAGCATTTCCCCGCTGACTCCTTCGCAGAAGACGTGGAGTCCGTCGACGGCAAATTAGAACCCTACCTGGACGGCAGCTATCAGTTGGCCGGAACCGTGTGGTCCGTACTGAACATCGCGCGGCTGATGGAAGATCCGGGACTGGAGAAGCTGGGCTAAATCTATGGCAGAGAGATCGTTCAACGCGTTTGGTAATCCGGTGGTCGCTGGACTCCTCGCCCTGGTGCTGCTGGCCATGGTTGGCGCCGGCGCGAGCGTATGGTTCGCCGGATCCGAGAGTCGCGGCGTCCAGGCCTATGCGGCCGAGGCGCAGCGGGTCGGCATGCTTGCGCAGGAGGTGGCGAAGCACGCTGAAGCGGCCGCCGGAGGTACGCAGGTCGCACTCGCCGCGCTCGCGCAGGCGCGTTCGCAGACGGATACAGCGCTCTCGGCGCTGCGCGACGGTGACTCGCGCCGGGGCATTCCCCGCGCTGCAGCCGGTGTTGCCGCGGACCTGTCTGCCCTGCAGGACGGTTGGGACACGATGCGGGTGCACATTGACCGGGTCCTTGCGAACGGCGAGACCAGTCAGACGCTCCGTGATCTCGCATCCGACATCACCATCACGATGTCTGCGGTCCAGCAGCAGAATGGCAACCTCGTGCGCAGCATGCTGACCGCGAATGCGGCGCCCGGTGAGATTGTCCTCGCGCAGCGCCAGGCGGAACTGATCGAGCGCATGTCACGGGCGGTTGATCTCGCGGTCGGGCATGGAGACACGCCGGCGCTCGCAGAGAGCTTCCAGCGCAACAGTGCCCTCTTCCGTTCAGTGCAGGACGGGTTGCTGAACGGCAAGAGCGACCCGTTGCTGGCCGCCGTGACGGACGAGCGCGCGCTGGCGAGTCTGACCCGAATGGACGAACTGTTCCGTACCGTGACCAGCCGTGTCAGTGAAGTGCAGGCGCTGTCTGAAGAGCTGACACGGGTACGCGCGTCGGCGGATCAGATCTATGCAGGCTCCCAGGACATGCCGGAACTTGCATCGCGCCTCGCCACGAAAGCGAGCGTCCGCCCGGCCGTCTCAGCCTCATCTCCGTTCGTCGCGATCGGACTCGGGGCGCTTGCTCTGGTGTTGTTCATTGCGACGCTCATCCTGGCCATCCGGCAGGCTTCTCGGAACATGGGCGCATCAACTGTCGAGAATGAACAGAATCAGGCCGCAATCCTGCAGTTGCTGGACGAACTTGCCGCGCTCGCCGACGGCGACCTGACGGTTCAGGCGACGGTGTCCGAAAGCTTCACCGGCGCGATCGCCGACTCGATCAACTTCACGATCGACCAGCTTCGCGCGCTCGTTTCCAAGATCAACGAGACAACAGGCGAAGTCTCGACTGCTGCAGAGGTGACGCGCTCTTCGGTCGACACGCTGTCGCAGGCCTCGGAAAAGCAAGCGCAGGAAATTGCGGGCGTGTCGACCGCGGTCAGCGAGATGGCAGTGTCGATCGACCAGGTGTCGTTCAACGCGGCCGAGTCCTCGAGCGTTGCCGTACGTTCGGTGGAGATCGCAAGCAAAGGTGTGAACACCGTTCAGAACACGATCGGCGGCATGGACAAGATTCGCGGCCAGATCCAGGAGACTGCGAAGCGGATCAAGCGTTTGGGTGAGAGTTCCCAGGAGATTGGTGACATCGTGCTGCTCATCAACGACATTGCGAACCAGACCAACATTCTGTCGCTGAACGCAGCGATTCAGGCGTCGATGGCCGGTGATGCGGGTAAAGGCTTCGCGGTTGTAGCGGACGAGGTCCAGCGGCTTGCAGAACGGTCGGGCGCTGCGGCGAAGCAGATCTCGGCGCTCGTCAAGACGATTCAGGGTGATACCAACGAGGCCGTCTCTTCGATGGAGCAGACGACGTCGGAGGTGGTTCAGGGTACGCGCCTCACGCAGGAGGCGGGGGTCGCGCTCGAAGAGATCGAGGGGGTTTCGAAGTCGCTGGCGGAGATCATCGGAAACATCTCCGACGCCTTGCGCCAACAGGCGGCGTCCGCCGGCAAGATCTCGAACACCATGGAGAGCATTCAGGAGATTACCTCGCAGACCACGGAAGGTACGCGGTCCACGGCAAATTCAGTTGGTGAGCTTGCAGAAATCACCAACGCGCTGCAGTTGTCGGTGACCGGCTTCAAACTGCCCAGTGCCTGACGGCGTGACCGGCTCGCAGCGGACCTGAGGACAAGAAGAACACACGATGAGCGCTTCACAAGACTTTGTCGCGTTGGACTGGATCAAGGGTGAGATTGCCAACACCCTTCAGCAGGCTCAGACCGCGCTCGAAACGGCAGCGGAAGATCCGTCAGATGCGACGAGCATGCGCTCCTGCCTGACCGCGCTGCATCAGGTTCACGGCACGCTGCGGATGGTTGAACTCGAGGGGCCGACCCAGGTCGCCGAGGAGATGGAGACGCTTGCGCAGGCCCTCATGAACCAGGCCGTTGACGATGTCGAGGGCGCGCAGGAAGTGCTCATGCAGGCCATCCTGCAGGTGCCCTCTCACCTCGAACGTATCCAGCGGGATCAGGCGGACAACCCGGTTCTGTTGCTCCCGATCGTGAACAACCTGCGCACGATGCGCGGCGAAGCCGTGATCGAGTCCGGGGAAGAGGGTGGGGCTGCCGGTGACCGGTTTGCCGTACTCGCGGAACCCGGTCCGGAGGCGGCCGAGAATTTCGAGAAGCGAAGTGGCCCCGCTAAAGCGGTCAAACTGCGCCAGCGATACCGACAGGCCCTGCAGCAGATCCTCAGGAAGGTGAAGACCCGGGACAATCTCACGCTGCTCGGGAAAGTGTTCAACAACCTCGACAAGCTGTGTGGCGAGTCCGCCATGGGCTACCTGGGCATGGGCGGCGTAGCGCTGATCGAGGCTGTTGCCTCGGGTGCACTCCGGTTCGACAACCGGGTGGTCAGCTGGCTGCGCGACGTCGATCGGAGTCTTTCGGAGCTGGGCGCGCGGGGCTCGGACGTGCTGGCGCACGGCGTTGAGGTCCGACAGATCGAAAGTCTGCTCGAACTCTTCGAGCAGGCTCCGAAGTCGACTCCCCGCATGGAGAAGTTCGCGGACGTCTTCCCGCTGCCGGCCCCTGCCGAACAGTCTCCGGGAGTTGGGCCCGACCCTGAGGCAGTCGCGGCCGTCGTTGCGGTCATGCTCGAAGAGCTGCGTGGCGTCACCGAGAAGCTCGATCTCTTCGTGCGTTCGGACGCCAAGGATCTGAGTGAGCTTGCGGGTCTGATTCCGGTACTCGAACAGATGTCGAGTACGCTGCTTGTTGTCGACATGGATGATCACCGGCGTGTCGTCGAAGAGCAGATTCAGGCGCTCCGCGACATCGAGGGCAGCGGGACGGCGCCGGATGAAGAACAGCTGATACAGATCGCTGGCGCGTTCCTGCAGATCACTTCGGAACTCTCGCCACTTGCAGGTGAAGCCGAGGATGGGGACGGTGACAGTTTCGCCGATCTGGACGAGGCGCAAGCGGCCGTGGTGAGAGAAATCCGGAACGGTCTGGCGCAGTGCAAAGACGCGGTCATCGAGTTCATCTCCTCGGACTGGGACCGGGCCAAGCTCGAAGACATGCCCGAAATTCTCCACATTCTTCGCGGCAGCCTGACAATCGTGAACCAGCAGCGCTGTGGTGACGTACTTGCGGCGTGTGCGACCTATTGCACGACGCGGCTGCTCGAGCGCCCGGATGTGACGCCCGAACTCGATGAGATGGACGACCTTGCCGATGCCATCACCAGCGTCGATTACTACTTCGAGCGACTCCTCGAGAAGGCCACCGATCCCTACATGCAGATGATCAAGGTCGCGGAGACGTCGGTCGCCAGACTGTCGGAAGCCGGATCCGGTGCGGCCGCTGAGTCCGTGACCGAGCCGGAGGCGCCGGTCGCTGCTGAAATTGCCGCGGAACCGCCGGCCGAAGCGACGGCTGAGGAAGCCGGGCAGGAACCCGAAGCCGCATCGGAAATGGAAACGGAAACTGATGCGGAAACACAGGTAGCGGCCGAGGTAGCTGAAGACAGCGCGGCGCCGTCGCCCGCGAGCGCTCAGGTTGTCGAACCCGATGTGTCCGAACTCCAGGCGGAAGATGCCGCTTCGGAATACGCCGCGCTTGCAAGCGCCGCGCTGGAAGATGCCGTTTCCGAGGATGGAGACACAGTCACGGTTGCGGAGGGCGCCGGAGAGGTCGCACCGCAGGCGGGGCCCGCCGTGCCGGACGACGCGTCCGCCGCCGAGGTTGTCGAGGATGAAGCTGAGCCGCCGGTGCCGGAGGAATCCGCTCCGGAGGCGGCAGCGCCCGAAGCACAGGAGCAGGTTGCGGAACCCGAACCGGATATCGCCGAACCAGTGCCGGAATCGGAAGCAGCGGTGGCGGAGCAAGCGCCTGACACGGTGCTCATCAGCCCCGCCATACTGGACAGCGAAGCAGAACAGGTCACGGGCGCTGTCGAAGAAGCGGTTGCTGAGGTTGAGGAAACGGTCGGGGAGGCGTCTGACGAACCGCTGATCGACGACGAGATTCTCGAGATTTTCGTTGAGGAAGCCGCGGAGGTGATGGACGCCCTCAACGAGATGTTCCCGCAGTGGCGCGATATGCAGGGCGCTGATGCCCTCGGAGACGTCCGCCGCGCCTTCCACACCCTGAAAGGCAGCGGCCGGATGGTTGGCGCCGAGATAGTGGGCGAGCTCGCCTGGTCGGTCGAGAACATGCTCAACCGGGTGATCGACGCGACGATCGAGCAGGGCCCCGGCATGTTTGATCTGGTGTCGGAGGTTCTCGAACGGATTCCCGGCGGTGTCGAAGACTTCAGGTCAGGTAACCAGGGCGCGACGGTGGTTGATGATCTGATTCGCCGCGCCGAGCGCTACACGAGCGGCGAGGACGATGCCGCATTGGACGACGCAGCAACAGTCGCCGCGCCGTCGGACGAAGCACCGACGTCGCTTGATGTCGGGCGCGGCGTGGACGCGGAAGCTCTCGCTGACACGGTGACCGTCGAGGCGGAAGACGGGACGGGCGACGTTGCGGGGGAGATCCCGGCGGAGGTCGCGGTGGAGGCGGGGGCTGATCAGCCCGCACCCGAAACGCCCGCAATGGATGAACCCGGGATCGACGAATCCACGGAAGCCCCGGAACGCAGCACGCCGGAAGAGTTCGACCTGTCCGAGTTCGAAGTGATCGAGGTCGAGGCTGAGCCGGAAGCATCCGCCGGGGTTGCGGAGGCCTCTGGTGACGCACTCCTCGACTCCGACACCGGTTTCGAACCGGAGGTCGTTGAGGGGGTGACCGCCGACGAAGACGGCGCCGCAGCCCCGGGCGTTGAAGACGAAATCTCCTTTGAGGTCGAAGACACAGTTTCGCTCGAAGCTGATGACGACCTTGTGCTGGATCCTGAGGACGACGTTTCGTTCGAGGCTGAAGAAACCCACGCGACCGACGCTGCGGACAGCGTCGCGATCGAAGAGACTGACGCCGTCGCGGAAGCGACCATGCTCGACTCGGTCGACGACATTGAGACGGTGTCCCAAGACGCAGGCGAACCGGACCCCGGAGAGGCGCCTTCCGAGGGAGCGGTTGAAGCAGAGGTTGATCCGGCGGCCGGGATCGAGTCGGATCTCCCGGGGGACGAAGGGCCGCAGGAAGCGCTTCAGGTTCCTTCGCCCGACACACAGACGTCGTTCGAATTACCGGTCGAGACCGGCGACAGGGTGGGGTTCGCGGACGACCCGACCCACGACGCAGGCGCAGCCCCGGTCGACGTCGACGTGTTCGATGTCACCTCCGCTGCCGCTGCTGTCGGGGATACTGTTTCCATTGACGAGCCGGAGTCGCTCGTTGACGCGACTGATGGCTTGGCGGACGCGGTTGAGAGTGACGCGCTCGAAGAAACGTCCGGCGACGACGATGGTTTTGGCGACTTTGAGCTCGAAGACATCGATTTTGGTGATGAGCTCACTGACGGCGAAGACGATGCCGCGCCGCTCGAATCGGCTGTGTTGCATGTCGAGCCGGAACCGAAAGAGGCGCCCGTGCAGCCGGCCGCGGTGGAGACGGTCGGGGCAGAACCGGAGCCCGTCGACTCACCGTTCGAAGTCGTGGACCTTGCTTCCGAACTGACCGACAGGGACCTCGACCTCGCGGCGCTCGAGAACATCGAGATCGAGACTGTCGATTCGGCGGAAGAGGAAAACGTACTGACCTTGTTTGTCAGTGAGGCGTCTGATCAGGTTGTGACGATCCAGGCTTTCATCGATGGTCCCGCCAGCACGAACCCGATGCCGGCGGACGTTGTTGCCGCGCTGCACACGCTGCGCGGCAGTGCCAGCATGGCCAACGTCAGTTCTGTACACAGGGTTGCGGGCGCGTTGGAAGACGCGTGCCTCCCGTTGGTTCGCGCAAATGAGCCGCCGCAGACGCCACTCGTACTGGCGCTGCAGGAAGGCCTCCTGCTTGTGCAGCGAGCGCTGTTGGATCCGGGCTCGGAGTCCACCCTGACCGATGCCGTCGATGACTATGAGCAACGCGTCCAGCAGCTCAGTGCAGAGCCCGCGCCGACCTTCGATCTGTCGTCGCTGGTCCTCATCCCGCAATACGAGGACGTCCTGGATCGCTGGGATTCGGCCGAACTCGATGCGCTCGTCGAGGAACTCGCGAACGTGTCCGAGCAGGCTGCCGACCTCGGCGTCAAGGAAGCCCTGGCGCTTTCCGGAGCGCTGCTGAACGTCTACGAGCAGCTCACGGCGGCGCCGGAAGGAAGCGTACGGACCGTACTGAATGCGGGGCACGAAGAGCTGATCGGAGTCCTCGATCAAATCGCGGCAGGGCAGCAATTCCAGTACGTCGTTGCCGTCGTCAATGCGCTGCAGAACATCGATCTTGCCGCCGAACAGGCTACGGCAGATCGTCGGCTGTTCATCAATGAGGCATGGGACGCGCTGGGTAACGTTGAAGCAGCCATCAGTAAATGGCAGGCCGATATCAGCAATCAGCAGCCGCTCGAAGTCATCAATCAGCAGTTGTCCGCCGTCGAAAACATGGCTGGGCAGTACGATCAGTCGTCGCTGGTCGCCGTCATCGAGCCAATGATCCAGCTCTGTGAGCGCCTGGTTGCAGGCGACACGATTGCCAGTCAGGAAGATGCAGAACTGCTGATCCTGGGCCGGCAGGATCTGATCACCCAGTTGGGTGTGCTGCGCGAAGGGCGCATGCCCGAGCCGGAGGCCGGGTTGCTGGCTGCGCTCGCCGGACGTCTGCAGGCGCAGGAAGAAGCACCCGACGAGACCCCGGCGGCGGAAGCCGAGGGGGCCGCCACGCCGGTGGATCTTCCTGAGGATGACCTCGACGACGTCGACGAAGAGATTCTCGCGATCTTCATCGAAGAGGCGGACGAACTCGTCGAGGAGATTGACGAGTCGATCAACGAGTGGAGTACCGATACCGGTACCGACAGTCACCTGAAGAACCTGCTGCGGCATCTGCATACACTCAAGGGTGGGGCACGGCTTGCAGGGCTTGCAAGCCTGGGCGAATACACCCACGACTTCGAAACGTTTCTGATCGGTGTTCAGAACAAACCGGTTGATTTGAACGAAGCGTTTTTTGCGCTCATTAACCAGCGCCAGGACGAGATTACGCGGCGGTTGGGGATCTACCGCAAGCTCGCAGCGGGCGAAGCGTCCGCTGATGACCTCAGGTCTCTGACCTCCGTGCCGGCTGCAGCCGCGCCCGCGGACGTGGTCAGCACCGACGAGCCGCCGGCGTCGGCGGAGGCACCTGAGCAGGACACGGCAGACGCCGGGTCGACCGCGAGCGGCGCAGCCCCCGCACAGGAGATGGTCAGGGTCGGCGCTGACCTCCTCGAAGAACTCATCATTCTTGCCGGTGAGTCGAGTATCACGCGGGGCAGGGTCGAGCAGCAGATCTCCGACTTCGGCGACTCGCTCAACGAGATGGAAGAGACGATCAACCGGATTCGCGAACAGGTACGCCGTCTCGAAATCGAGGCGGAATCCCGCGAGACCCTGATAAGAACGCAGACCCCCACCGAGGGGGACAGTGCGTTCGACGATCTGGAGATGGACCGGTACACGATGTTGCAGCAGATCAGCCGATCGCTGACCGAAGGCGCGTCGGACATGCTGGATCTGAAGGACACGCTGGTAGACAAGAGCCGCGACGCTGAAACGCTGCTCCACCAGCAGGGCCGGATTGGCGCGGAACTGCAGGAGGGTCTGACCCAGACCCGAATGGTGCCGTTTGCCCGGCTCATCCCGCGCCTTCGTCGTATCGTCAGGCAGATCAGCACGGAAGTGTGCAAGTCGGTCCGCTTTGACGCGTTCAACGTCGAGGGAGAAATTGATCGGTCAGTCCTCGAACGGATTGTCGCGCCGCTCGAACACATGTTGCGCAACGCGGTCGACCACGGTATCGAATCGGTCGACGGGCGGCGTGCCGCGAACAAACCGGAGACGGGGCGGATCAGTCTTCGCCTGTCGCGGGAAGGCGGCTACTTCGTCCTGGAAATCAGCGACGACGGTGCCGGGATCGACGTTGGCCGGGTGAAGGAGAAGGCCATCGAGCGTGGGCTCGTGGCCGCGGACACACAGTTGTCCGACCACGAGATCATGCAGTTCATCATGAAGGCCGGGTTCAGCACCGCGCAGCAACTGACGCAGATTTCCGGCCGTGGTGTGGGAATGGACGTCGTTGACAGCGAGATCAAGCAGCTTGGTGGCACCATCAGCATTGACTCGACGCTGGGCGTGGGCACTGAGTTCGTGATCCGCCTGCCCTTCACAGTGTCGATCAACCGCGCGCTGATGGTGGTGGTGAAGGAAGAAACCTACGCGGTGCCGCTCAACACGATTGAGGGCATCGTCCGCGTCAGCCCCTACGAGCTGGATGCCTACTATCAGCCCGATGCACCGATGTTCGAGCACGCGGGCCAACCCTATCGCCTGACCTACATGGGCAAGGTGCTGGAGCGGTCTGATAATCCCGATCTCGAAGGTCAGGTCGCGCCTCTGCCGGTCATTCTCGCGCGAACCGGCGACAATGCGATCGCGATGCAGGTTGATCGGGTCATTGGCAGCCGCGAGGTCGTGGTGAAGGCGCTCGGCAAACAGTTCTCCGAACTCGACGGTGTGTCGGGTGCAACGGTGCTCGGCGACGGCAGCGTTGTGATCATCCTTGATGTCATGGCGCTGGTCCGGGGAGCGGATGCCCAGGAGACCGCGGCGGTTGCGCCGGAGCCGGAGCCCGTCGTGCCTGATGCGAATCGCGTGCGGACGGTGATGATCGTCGATGATTCGATCACGGTGCGGAAGGTGACGTCGTGCCTGATGGAGCGTCAGGGTTGGGAGGTCTCGACGGCAAAAGATGGCGTGGACGCGGTCAATCAGCTCCAGGACACCATGCCGGACGTCGTGTTGCTCGATATTGAAATGCCGCGTATGGACGGCTTCGAAGTCTTGCGCACGGTTCGACGTGACCCGCGGCTCGCCGAGCTGCCGATCATCATGATCACCACGTTGCGGACTGGCGAAAAACACCAGCAGCAAGCGCTCGAGCTGGGCGTCAACTGGTTCCTGGGCAAGCCGTTCCAGGAAGCAAACCTGTTGCAGACGATCGACGAGGTCCTGGCATCAGCGGGCGGCTGATGCGACTTGCGCCATGAGTGAACTCATTGCCGAACTGCCGACGTACGTCGTACCGTTGCAGAAGAGCAAACTGCTGCTGCCGAATGCCTCTGTTGCGGAGATCATCCCCTACGAGCCGCTGCAACGGGTCCAGGACACGCCGGACTGGTTTCTCGGCCTGCTCGGCTGGCGCGGCGTGCAGGTACCGGTCATCTCGGTGGAAATGCTGACCGCGGCACGAGCGACGTTCTCGCTGGTCAGCGTGTCTTCGGCGTGCCTCGTAGTCGTGCGGGGTGTGACGGGTAGCGACGTTGTCCCGTACTTTGCGATCGTTGCGCAGACGCTGCCGCACCTCATGCGCCTGTCGGCCGAAGCCCTCTACGAGACGCCGGAAGAGCCGGCCGACACGGAGCTGGCGCGTGCCAGGCTTGGTGAGGACATCGTCGCCATCCCGAACATCCAGCACATCGAACAGACCGTCGAGCAGGTGAGCGCAAACGTCTGAACGCTCAGGCGAGGTCGCCCCAGCGCGCCTGCAGCAGCGCGCCCAGTGCTGCGGGTACGGTGTCCGCGCGGAGCACGCGTGGCCCGAGCGACACGGTTTCAAAGCCCTCGGCACACGCAGCATCGACCTCGACTGATGAGAAGCCGCCTTCAGGACCGATCAGGGCAAAGACCCGCGAAGGGTTTCCCGGCAGATCACCGATCGAGGTCGCGACGCCAGGATGGGGCATTAGTCTGAGATCGGCTGGCGTCTGCAGCACAGACGTGAACGACTGTGGGTCATGCAGTTCGGGCAGTGTGGCGCGTCCACACTGCTCTGCTGCCGAGGCCAGCACTCCCCCCCAGTTGGTGGTTCGCCGATCGGCGCTGCCTCGCGGTGCGTCGGTGTACTCGGTGAAGATCGGGGTGATTGCGGCGACACCCAGTTCGGTGGCTTTCTGCATCGCGGCATTCATCGCGTCCCGCTTCAGGATCGCCATTCCCAGGTGGAGCTGCAGCGGTGACGGAGCGACGCCAGGTTGTGCGGCGCCAACCGTGACCTCGATCCGACCCCGGCGCGCTGCGCGAACCTCAGAGGGGAACTCGTCGCCGGACCCGTCAAAGAGCACGAGGTGGTCTCCGACGCTGAGGCGCAGAACCTTTGCGTGGCGCGCCGCGCGTTCCGGAAGCGTGATATTGGCGCCGGTGCTGAGCGCCGCGTCGATGAAGAAGCGTGGACCTGACCCGCGCCCCGTCACGACAGATTGCGGATGATCTGCCGGGTCGGGTCCGACTGGTTGAGCGCGTAGAAATGGATGCCGGGTGCGCCGCCCGCGATGAGCCGTTCGCAGAGCGTCGTGATGACCTCGATGCCAAACGCGAAGAGCGTCTCTGTATCGTCCCCGAACGATTCGAGCTGACGGTCCAGCCAGCGTGGAATCTCGGCCCCGCAACCTGCGGAAAAGCGCTTCAGGTTGACATAGTTGGTAATGGGCATGATCCCGGGCACGATGTCCACGGTGATACCGGCGCGGCTGCAGAGGTCGAGGTAACGAAAGTACGCGTCGGCGTTATAGAAGTACTGGGTAATCGCCCGGTCCGCGCCCGCCTCGACCTTCTCCTTGAAGTAGTGGATGTCCGCTTCGACCGAACGGGACTCCGGGTGAATCTCCGGGTAGGCGGCCACCTCGATGTGGAAGTGATCGCCTGTTCGTTCGCGAATGAACTCGACCAGTTCTTTCGCGTAGCGGAGCTGACCGGAACCGCCCACTCCGGAGGGCGCGTCGCCCCGCAGCGCGACGACCCGGTCAATGCCGGCATCCCGGTAGGTATCGATCAGCTCACCAATGACCTCAGGCTCATCGGTCCCGAAAGACAGGTGCGGCGCAACGGCACAGCCGGCGGCGCGAATGTCGAGCACGGTTTGTCGGGTGCCGGAACGGGTTGAACCACCCGCGCCGTAGGTCACCGAGAAGTATTCGGGCTCGAACACGTTCAGCTGTTCACGGACCTTGTGCAGCTTCCGTGTCCCGGCAGGTGTTTTTGGCGGGAAAAACTCGATGCTGATGGGAGGCAGGGGCATGGTGAGTCACCGGCAGACTGATGGGTGCGGCACGTGCCAGCGGCGCGCAACCATCGACAGATCAACAATCAACAACCTGTAATGGTCGATCATCACTGTGGCGCGTCTGGCGGGTGTCAGGCTGAATTCAGCCTGACGTATCCTTGAGTCTGCTGCCCCGGGCGCGTTTGCCGTCAGATCGCCTTTGCCAGCGCGTCTTTACGATCGGTGCGTTCCCACGTGAACTCCGGCTCTTCGCGGCCGAAGTGACCGTAGGCAGCGGTTTTCTCATAGATTGGCCGCTTCAGATCCAGCATGGCGATCAGGCCTTTGGGGCGCAAGTCGAAATGTTCACGAACGAGTGAAACGATCTCATCGTCCGGCAGCTTGCCGGTGCCAAAGGTTGCGATGCTGATGGAGGTCGGTTCGGCAACGCCAATAGCGTAGGAGATCTGAATCTCGCAGCGGTCCGCGAGGCCCGCGGCCACGATATTCTTGGCGACGTAGCGCCCCGCGTATGCCGCGCTCCTGTCCACCTTCGATGGGTCTTTCCCGGAAAAGGCCCCGCCGCCGTGACGTGCCATGCCGCCGTACGTATCGACGATGATCTTGCGGCCGGTGAGCCCGCAGTCCCCAACAGGGCCGCCAATCACGAAGTTACCGGTCGGATTGATATAGATCTTGGTGTCTGCGTGCATCCAGTTGTCGGGCAGCACGGGTTTGATGATCTCTTCGCGGACGCCTTCCTGCAGGTCGGCGGCGCTGACGTCGGGGTCGTGTTGGGTCGACAGCACAACCGCGTCGATGCCGGTCGGTTCCCCCGCGGCGTTGTACTTGAAGGTCAGCTGACTCTTGGCGTCCGGACGAAGGAACGACAGTGTTCCGGCACGGCGCATATCGGCCTGCTGTTTGACCAGCAGGTGCGCGTAGTAGATCGGCGCGGGCATCAGCACGTCGGTCTCGTTCGTCGCGTAGCCGAACATGAGGCCCTGGTCGCCGGCGCCCTGCTCATGGTCCGAGGTTTCGTCGACTCCCATCGCGATGTCCGGAGACTGTTTGCCCAGCGCGTTCAGAATTGCGCAGGTGTTGCCGTCAAAGCCGACATCGGCGTTGTCGTAGCCGATGCGCGTGATGGTTTCGCGGCAGACAGCTTCGATATCGATATGGGTCGAGGTGGTGATCTCGCCGGCCACCATGGCCAGCCCCGTTTTGACCAGTGTTTCGCAGGCGACCCGTGCGTCGGGATCATCCGTCAGAATGGCGTCCAGAATCGCGTCGGAAATCTGGTCCGCCATCTTGTCCGGATGTCCCTCAGATACGGACTCCGACGTGAAAAGAGTCTCTTCAGCCATACAACGCTCGTTCGATTGGAAGACGCCGATTCTAGCGTCTTTGGGGCATCATTGCCCGGTTGTCATGTACAGAAGAACCGGGAACGCAGATGGACGTTGAGGCCCTGTCGGGAGCGGCCGGCGGTCGCCGTCTCGCAGAGAGACCTGCATACCCGGTGCCGCATCGCGCTGGAATGGGACCAGACCTGCGCCGGCG
>MDTE01036094.1_pt1 | contig 14894 bp, 13 predicted proteins | sample 811231 | NCBI WGS metagenome assembly MDTE01 (sample SAMN05326651, study PRJNA326480) | marine metagenome | isolation source: seawater | place: Indian Ocean: Red Sea | collected 2010 | reverse complement strand
TCTTTAACGACTGTCGCAAAACTTGTTGAAGGTGTATTACCTAAGTATGGCATTAAGTGATCTCCATAATAGATAAGCAAACATCTGTTGCACCACTTCCTGTAACTTTTAATAAGTCTGTTGTTTCCATAACAACTTTATTTCCTGCTAACATCTCCAATGACGATCCTGCTGGAATTGGTGCATCAGTTACTAACTCAACATCTTGGTTTGCTTCATCATTACCACCTGCTCTGTTACTTGTATTTGACGACAGTGTAACTGTTACAGTAGTTTGACTAGATGTTGTGTTACCTAACACAAGACCCAAGATAACTGTTGTTGTAGAACTTGCCACAGTGTAAATTATATCTTCTGATGTAACTCCTGCTTTTGTAACTACCTTAAATGTATTTGCCATATCTTATCCTAACGCTATTGCTAGTGCCGTTGCTTCATCTGCAATGACTGTGTTTAATGCAGTGCCATTTACAGTAATCGCATCTGCTTCTAATGTTCCGTCAATATCAGCATCACCACTAATATCTAAACTTGTTGCATCTACTTCACCTGCAACAGTTAATACTCCACTAGCGACTGTCATTAAATCTGTGTCGCCTGTATGTCCTATTGTTGATCCATTAATAATTACATTATCAACTGTAAGAGTTGTTAATGTTCCTAACGATGTTATGTTAGCTTGAGCTGCAGTTTGTAGTGTACCACTTAACTGTGTTGCTGTCAACCTTCCTGTACTAGGGTTATAATGAAAGTCACCATCTGATTCTAAACCTACATTACCTGTAGCTGAAGTATCCTCTATAAAAGGTATAAGGTTATCTTCATTTGTACTTTCATTATCAGCTACAGATACATGCGTAGCATTAGTTGCATTGGTTGCATTAGTAACTGTAACTCCTGCTATTACTGTATTAAGTGCAGTACCATCAACAGTTATTGCATCTGCTTCAAGAGTTCCATCAACATCTACATTGCCTGATATATCTAATGAAGCAGCTATAAGCTGATCAACTTGTAAGTCTTCGTAATCTGAGCCTAACTTTAATTCAAACTTAGGACCTGATGTACTATATAAAAATGAAGCATCTGTTCCTGTACCACCTTCAATAGTAATACCTGCACCATTAATTACAGCACTTGTACTATTACCACTGTCAAGTACAATATTATGATCATTTAAATTTACAGTTGTTGAGTTTACAGTGGTTGTTGTACCTGATACTGTTAAGTCACCTGTAACTGTTAGATTGTCTGCTACAGTTACTTCAGATGTGCTGTGACCTAAAGTAATAGCAGTTCCTGATACACCTGTACCTATAGCTATAGACTCACTACTATTTCCTGTGTCAACAACAAAATAATTATCAGAACCTTGTTTGATTGTAAATGCTGTAGCTGAGTTATCTGACACTGCTACATTTATATCTGTTCCATCTGCACTAATTGAGTCAAGTGCAATATCACCCACATTAGTTATATTGTTATCACCAAAACTTACATTGTCTCCAAATGTTTTATTTGTAAGAGTAGCAGTTGAAGCTGTTGAAACTAATCTAGCATCACCACCTGTACTTGGTAACGTAAGAACATTGTTAGCACTTTCAGAATGTGGTGCAGCTATAATTGTTTGTCCATGTGAATTTGCTTCACAATTTAATACAATTTTACCTTGATTAGTATTTCCTTTTATAACAACTTTACCTGTACCATTTGGTGCAAGATTAATATCGCCATTACTAGCAGTAGCTAAATCAGCAGAACCAAATGTAGCACCATTAATTGTTGGTGTAGTTAAAGTTTTATTTGTTAATGTATCTGTAGAAATACGAGATACTAATGTAGAGTTACCACCTGTAGGTAATGTTAATACATCCGATGCACCTGCTGAGTGTGGCTGTGCCTGTAGTGTTTGAGCATGTGCATTGCCTGATTCACAATAGAATAATAATTTAGCAACTGCACCACTGTTTGTTTTAAGGTCTATCTGTCCACCACTTACTGTTAAATCATCTCCAACAGTAAAGTCGCCATTTGTTGTTAAACCTGTATCAGCTACGTGAGTTAAGTTTATGTCTGCATCTGCACCAAAAGTTATAATTGCACCATCTGATGCCAATGCTAAATCGTCACCTACAGATAGATCAGCACCTAATGTTAAATTACCACTTGCGTCTAAAAACACAGATTTGTCAGCAGGATAGGTTATAAATATTTCTCTAGTACCTGATGACCAATTAACTTCATTGTTAGAATTAGAACTTGCAAGTATTGTTGTTCTTGCTAGTGTAGTACCTGAAGATGTAAAAGTTCCTATGCCTACTTCAAAGTCTGTACCATCTGTACATACATAGTAGGTAGTATCTGCATTACTTAAATTAGAAGTAAAGGTTTCAAAACCTGTTACTGCTCCCCCAAGCGTATACGTACCTGTACCTGTAGTGGTAGTGGTTTCTTTTACTCTGTCTTTTACTACTAAAGCCATTTATGCCAATCTTATAATTGCGTTACTTGAATCTGCTGTAGGCATAGTCACTGTAAATGTACCTGCCGTAGATGCTACTGTTCCACCAAAACTAATTACTGCTATTGCTCTATTACTTGCACTTGAGTTATATATCATTGCACCTGATGCAGATATTGTAGAGTTACTAAAACTTACATCTGCAAAATCTACGAAAGCAGTTGTGCCACTTGTTGTTATAGCAACACTTCCCAAAGTTGCACCACCACTAGAGTACCCTGTACCTGATGCTTCATCTGATGTGTCTGTTATGTTTGAAAAATTTGTGGAAGCAGCTCCAAATGTTCCTGATTCGCCTGATTTAATTAGAGCTAGTTTAAGAGTGTGTCCATCAAGATCATGTAAGCCTTGAAGTAACTCTTGTTTGAAAGATGTTGTCATTGCAGTTGTTACTGACATGTTTACCTCATTGGGTCAGGATATTCCTCAATAAAAGCTGAAACTTCTAAATCATTATCAGCACTTGCCTGTGCCTTTATTATATCTCCTGACTCTAATATAATGTCTGCACTATCTAATCTTAAAAAATCATCATTAGCAACTGTCTTAGTCTTAATTAAATTAAAAGTAGTAGATGCTGATGTATCAGTAATTGCTATCGTTATATCGGTACTATTTGTTGTATCAACATTACAAATAAATATTTCTTTAATTACTGCTGTTTTGTTTGTAGGACATGTATAAAGTGTAGTAAGGTCTTGATTAGACAAAGCTACAAATGCGTTTACTCTTCTTCTTACTTCATATCCCATAATAAATTCCTAGTTATAAGAGGGCAAGTTTCCCTGCCCTCTATTATGTGTGAGTTACGCTAATGTATCTCTGTCTACTTCGTCAGCAGTCATTGTGCCAACGTCATCAATATCCATCAATGTAGCAAACATTCTGATCTTACCACCAGTTGTTGTGCCTGTCATTGCTTGAATTTCAATGTCAAGTGTATCGGATGTTCCACCCACAATCACAGGATTGTATGCCGCAGGAGTAGGAGCATAAGCACCCACAGAAGCTGCATCAAAGTCAAAACCATCAACAAAGTTGTCAAGGTCTCCACCTGTGATACCTAAGTCTAATTCTACATCGGTTGAAGTACCTGCATGTGCTTCAGTAACTTCAAAACCTGCGTGTAAAATAAGTGTGTTAGCAGGAATAGTTAATCCCGGAATAACATCACCTGCTGCAAGTGCAGTACCTTTATCTGTAACAGCAGTAGCAAAGTTAAGCTCATGCTGAACAAAGTAAGGTTGTCTACCTCTTGCACCCATACCTCTAGCAACGGAAGTTGTATTGTCGCCTAATGCCATAATCTAATCTCCCTTACGCTAAGCAATATGCAGCAGTTACGATAGCTTCAGGGCGAAGTATCTTTCTGCCATACAAATGCATACCACGAACAATATCAGCGAAACTATCAGGGTCTCTGTAAGTTTCTGTCTTATTGATTTGTTCAGCAGTAGCTATAGCCGATGAATGACCTGCTACAATAATTCCAAAGTTTGAAGCATTCTGACCACCTGTTGTTGCAGGACCTGTGCCTACAGACGGAAGGTTGTTAGATGAATAAACTTTAAAACCATGTAAGTTATTTATCACCATACCATTTTGAAGACCACCTGTGTTTCCACCAAAGTCTGCGTTAAACAGTCTTGAGTCTTCGTCTTTTAGTATTTCAATAAATACAGGGTCAAGAACTAGCCATCTGTTAGCTGAGTCAACATTTTGTTGATCCATCAATCGTGACATACGTGCAATAACTTGTAATGGAAATGCATTACCTGTTGTTCCACTCTTTGCTGCTGTTGCTCCACCTGCTCTTGGCTCAAGACCAATAGCTTGGTTTGCAGTACCAGCAGTACCATCAGCTTGTGTGAAGTCAGAGGAATCAAGTGACATTGAAGCCAATAATTCTGCACCAACTAAGTTAGAACCACTAGAAGATGTTGTCACAGCTTTAGAGCCGTTTACTGATGTATTAACAGTGTCAGCATTGCTATGCAATGATGATTGTTTAAAACCAGCTAAGTAACCCAATACTTCTTGATCGTATTGGTCTTTCAATCTGTACGCTGCACGATCAGATGCAAGTGATTGAAAGTTAATATGCGAATGAGCTTCTTCAATATCATCAACTTTAAATGCAAAATAGTTTGCTTTGTCAATGGTAAGAGAGAACTCTTCATCGTCAATGTCTTGTGGTGAAATAGTTGTGCCACGAGCATATGACTTGACTGTGATTTCAGGTTCTTTGATTACTTTAACTGTATCTCCAAAGTTTGCAATTTCACCAAAGTAGTCTGAATTTGTTATCGCTTCTACAACAGAACCCTTACGAAAAGCAAGTTGTACCTGTTTAGAATAGATAATTGGCGAGAAATTTCCGTTAGGTAAATTTCCATATCCTGCCGCAGTAGTAAAAGCCATTTTAATTCTCCTATCTTTTACTTAAACAGATGCAAAGTACCATACCATTAGAGGTCTACTGTTAAAGGTGCAAACTTAAAATACGTTGCAATCGTATTCAAAGATTGGGCTTAAACATAATAGAGTGTTCTTCTCGTATTACTGGAATTTGCTAATTAAATATAAACTTGGTTGCATATTTCTATGGGCAAGGCTATACTTTGCTTGTAGTTATACCTACAAATTGTTATTTGTCAACAGTTTTTTGTTTTGGAACTTCAATAAAACTAAAGTTGACACTAAAGGAACGTCTTTCTCCCTTAGTCTTAAATGGATAAACACAATGAAATAATTCAGCAGGAAATACATAGAAGTCTCCTACTCTTGGTTTAACCATAAAATTTGTCTGACTATATCCTGATGGTGTACCATGAGCAAACTGTATGTGTCCGTTTGCAGGATGGTGATCTTTATAGTCTTCTTCCCATTCTTTATCTATACCTTTAGGTAATTTTAAATATCCAACACAAGACATTCTAGAACCTGTATGTATATGTAATGGGTTGTATTCGTTTTCAAATTGTCTAACAAACCAACCTGATGCTATTTGCACACCATAGTCAAATTTACTACTATCTAATGCTTTTGTACCAAACGAATGTCTATACTCTACATAGTTATGTAGTCTGCCTATAAAGTGTCCAAACTCTTCGTTCCAAAGTTTTTCTATTTCTTCATTAAACTTTAATTCTTGTTTTACTTTACCAACAAGTTTGTCTGACCAGTCTGCTAGATCAGGGCTCATAGCTTCATTCATCTTTCGCACAAAAGCTGGTGTCATTTTTTTGTATCCCATTACAGGACCAAAAGGTGCTATATATTCTTCATCCTTTTTAGGAGTATAAATTTTTCCGTGTGACATATCTACTCCTATCTAGCTGAACCAGATATATCGTAAATAAATTGACCACTACGTATAGCTTCCATTATTTCATCAGATCTTTTTTCATATTCTTGAGTGCTCATCTTTTGAACCTGTGACTCTTTTAAATATGTGCTTTTTTCATTAGTAGTTGGTTTACTTTTTTCAGATCTAGTGTTGATAACTTTTGTAGCATCTTTATCTGTAGATTTCTTTTTAGTCTGTATATTTTTATCTGCTTTATACAAATCTATAGCTCTTGCTGCTGATCTAGCATCTGCACTATTTTCATACAAAGCATCTTGTACCCACTTAGGTTGTTCATCTGCCCATTGGTGAAACTCATCATCTTCTCTAATATCAGTAAAGTCAGGATGTAGTTTCAATAACTCTGCTTCAGCTTTTTCTTTTGTAGCTTCTGTTCGCATTTCTTCAAACTCTTTCATGCGATCTTCTAAGTTTTTAGCTTCTTCTTTTGCTTTTTTAATTGCAATAGATTCTACAATAGCTGCAACATCAGGGTATTCTTTAGCCCAAGTTTCTAATTCTTCTTCTGTTTTAGGTAACTTAATCTCTTTCTTTGTAGAAGACTCTAGTTGTTTCTTTAAACTATCTAGTTCTTTTTTTAGTTCCTCAGTTTGTTTTTGTGAGTGCCTACGTAAGTCACCATATCTTTTTTTAAAACTTCTTTCTTCAGCAGTTTCAGGTTCAACCTCTTCTTTGGTTTCTTCTTTTTCTATTTCACCTTTCTGCTGTTTTTTTAGATTTTCAAGCTCTTCTTCGTCTTTTTTAATCTGCTCATCTCTGCTATATGGCTTTGCCATAAATGCTTTCTTTTCTGCTTTTACTTCTTTTACCATAGCTTGTTCAGCCATTTTCTTTCTCCTTTGTTGGGGTCATAGTAGCCACTTGGGGGTGTGAGTAGCCAACAGTAGATTATTTTTTAGAAGCTAATCCACCACGCTTCATATTCTTTTTCTTTTTAGGCTTTGCTTTTGTAGCTATACCACCTTTATTCATAAACAAACCTGCTCCTTTTTCTATATCATCCACTGCTTTTTTATCTTCATCAGTCAAATCTTTTTCGTAACTATCAGGTCTTTGTACTCCACTTAAAGTATCTAGAGGTGTGCCATCAGGTCTTTGATCTTTATTTTCTTCAGTGGTTTGTTGTACAACAGTATTCGTTGGTTGAACTTGCTGTTTTACAGTGCTTGTGTCATATACAACTTCTTCTTCAGGTTTGTCTTTACGTTTAAATATATCAGAAAATTTAAAATCTTCTTTCTTTTGTTGTTGATTTTTTAGATGCTGACCATATATATCAGACAAATCTACTTTATCTCTTTGTTCATTAAACGCTTTTATTTGAGCTTGAGCATCTGCTTTTTCTTGAGCTAATGTATCACCCTTACCTGTTAAAGTAGCCATACCTGCTCCCATAGGTCCTCCTTTTGAACCAAAAGATGCTGTCATCATTAAATCATCTTTAGATGCACCACCTTCTTTAGCAGTAAAACCTAAGTTTTGAGATAACTCATCATCTAGTTGAATCCATTGTGGTGAACTAAATCCTGCTTCTTTATCCATTTTTTCATTTGCGATTAATACTTCACCTGTTAACAGATCTTTTTTAACCGTATATTTTTGTGGTATTTTTTCATTAGTATCAGGATCTACTTTATATCCTAATGTTATTTCTACACCTGCATCGTATTCAGATCTATCGTCTTTATCTTCTTGTTGTGGCTGTTGTTGTACTGATTGTTGCTGTTGTACAAGTTCTTGTGGTTTTACCTCTGTACCTTTCTTTACAAATCCTCTTTTTCTAGGATCAAAAGGTATGTACATTCCGTTTACATTATATACTGAAACAGTTTCTCCTGTCTTAGGATCTACAAACTCTTCTTGTGCAAATCCTGTTGTGATCTTCTTAGGTACAACAGTTCCCTCTTGTGCTTTTAAAACACCACCTTTAGCTAGTTCTATTTCATTTCCATCATCATCTTCTGCAATAAGATCTGACTCATCAAAAGGTATATCATCAGGTAGTGTAGCTTCTTCTGAATTACCCATCTGACCCATAGCTTCCATTTTCTTTAGACCTTCTTTAGCCTTTTGTCTCATAGCCATTAGTTTTTCTAGACCTATAAATCTAACTACATCAGCAGGAAATACAAATTCTCCTTCACTTAGTTGTGCCGGTATATCGTCTCTAACTTCTTCTTGGGTAGAGCCAACTGGAACATCATTGCCTGATACAGGATCTACTGTTCCACCATCTTGTTCTAAGCCACCTTCATTAAATAAATTCATTTGTTTTTTCATTGTTACTCCACCTTTGTTCATTTCTTCTGGAAATTTATTTAGAGGTCTTGGTCTTCCTCTACCTGTTACATCTTTTATATCTAATGGATATAGTTTATCTATAGACTCTTTTAATTCTTCATCTGTGTCTATTCTTGCACCTATATTACCTTTTTCAAGTTCATCTGCATCAAACATAATATCTTTAGTTTCTGCAATCCTAGCTTCTATTTCTCCTCTTAGCCTTTTATATTGTGTATAAGCTTTACTCCATTCAGAGTTTGGTATATTTTTTCTAAGAGTATTTTTGTATTGTGCTGGTAAAAACTCTCTTACATTTCCACCAAAATCAAACCCTTCTCGCATTTGAATAGCGTGTTGCATTTCGTGTATAAGAACATCTCTAAATCTTCGTGGATCATCAAGAGCATCTTCTTCTATATATATAGCATCTTCTAAAGGATCATAATATCCACCACCTTTTCTATCTATGTCGTCTTCAATATATGGTTTTACCTTTACATTTTGTATAGGTTGAAATTCTCTATACTGAAAATCTCCTTTTTCTCCAGACACAAAAATAGTTCTATCTTGCTCACTAGAAAAAACTTTTCTAGCTTTTCCGTATGCTTCAGGAGCATAAAGTTCTTTAAAATCTAATATTTTTCCAAGTGTAACAACTTCTCCTGACAAAGCCCTATACGCTTCTTTTGGATTTTTAGCAAAGCTTTCAAGTTCACTTTGATATTCTTTTAATGCTTTGTCATACTCTTCCTTAGTGTCAAAATTATTTTGCCAAGGTTCTTCCATGTGAGGTGGAACAGAACCTACTGTTTTTAATTTTGCGTTATATGTAGGTATTTCTGTTTTAAGTATGCCATCTAAACCTTCATATATGCCTGTTTCACGATACCTTTGTCGTATTAATGCATCTCTTATGTCGCTAGGTTCTAAATATTTATAATACTCACTTTCAGGTATATCAAAACCTGCTCCACCTTGAACAAAACCTGTCATAAACCCATCTCTTCTCATATTTTCATATTCAGTAGCTCCAAAATTACCGTCTTTATTAGCATAGAATCTTGAGGGAACAAAGTCTACAAATGGTATTAATTCACTAGGGTCTTTATCTTTAGCACTTACTTTTACAATTCTTCCTTCTTTATTTTTTATTTTAGGTCCTGCCGCAAAACCTGTTATTCTTTTAAATTCTAATATATTTTTTTTAGCTCTTTCTACTAAAAATTTTTTAGTTTGTACATCTGTTATTATAGCAGAGTCATCTACTGTTTTAAAATTAGTAATATCTCCTAGTTCTTTTAACAGTAAATCATTGTGAACACCATAATTATAATCTATATTTTCATTCTTAGGACCTGTTATATTTGTGTATCTTGCTTTATCATAAAGGTGTTTTCTTTTTAAGTAGTTAAATTTATCTATAGCTCCTTCAAACTTTTGTGTGCCGTATCTAGCTCTAACCTGCATTTCAAGAGCTTTAGGTTTTTCTTGTGTTATAGGCTTTGTTACATTTGTAGTGGTATCAGGTATATTTACAGGTATGCCTGTATCTGTAACTGCTTGAGGAGATAAGGCATCTGCTGTACCTCTTAGTGCATCTTTAGCTTTTTTAATTAAAGGTTTTGCTATATCTCCAACTGCTGTTAAGTCTAGTGCCGCAAGTGTTGCAAGCCCTGCACCTTTACCTAGTCGTATTACATCTCTAGTTTCAAAACCACCTTTTAATAAATTAAATGCTTCTTGTGCATTTTCAGGTAATTCAGAAAGAGCTATAGCATCTCCTACTATAGGAGTAAACTCAGCTACAGACTTAATATCTTTAAGTGTTGCATCATATGGTGTTTTAAATCTCTCTGCTATTTCTTCTTTAGTTTCATTCTTTTTCATTTGAGGATAAGAACCAAACAGATCAGCAGATTGTGTCAAACTATTTTTCATTATGCTTTACTTCATCCCTTAAATATTTAAGTCTCTTTAACATTGCAATAGAACCTTGTGCTCTATACATATCTTGTGTATTATCTGCTTGTTCTAGTTTTTTATGGTCTTGTTTTATAAGATGCTCAATGTAATCATTGAAGCTGTTCCATAGCTTGAGGTTGTCCACCAACGGCTTGAGGTGGCTGAGTATTTGCTTGTTGTCCTTGTAGCTGTTCATTACCTGTAAATCCTTGTTCACCCGGAGTTGATGCGACTCCTGTTCCTATTGTTCCACCACCTGCACCTGTTGGATCATTAGGATCTGCTCCTGCTGGAGCTTGTGCTTGTTCTGGTGGAGCTTGCATCTGTTGCATCATCTTTGCTTGCAACTGTGCTTCTTCCATGTTATTAGTAACTTTGTCAGGGTCTAAATCCATTGACTTAGCTATCTCTCTAATAATGTACTGAAACTTTGCGTATGGTGCAAGAGCAGGATTACTAGCTGTTTGTAAAAACTGCATGAGCCTTTGACTACGTACTTCATTAGCCATTAAGCTTTCTGTTCCTCTTGCTTTAATTTCTAAATCACCACGAAACTCAGGATTAAAATCAAACTGCATATTAAACCTAAATAGGTTTTCTCCTAGAGGTCTTAGTAAATAGTCATCTACATTTTTAATTACAGCTTTAATGCCACTACTTGCAGCATTCATCAACATAGATATACCACTTGCTGTTCTTCCTACACCTGTTACACCTGTCTGTCCATGAGAGAAAGATGGTAGCCCTGTGCTTTCATCTGATAGCTGTCTAGCCTTATCAAACAATTGCATGTTCTCCCCTGATACGTTAGGAAATTTAGTACCAAAGATTGCTTGTCCCGGAGCACCACCTTGTCTTCTAAAAACTTTTCCCGGATACACAGACAAGTCTTGTCCCGGAACTAAGTTTGTTTCATCTACTTCTATAAGTAAATTGCCTGACAGTACAGCGTTATCAACTGCCATACGCATAAAACCATTCATCAATGTCTGCGTATCATCCATGTTTTCAGCTATACCTACACCAAAAAATGAATATGGGTTTAGCTCGTAAGGTGCAGCCATATAAGGTATTCTAGCAGGTTTAAATGGGTTTAGTACAACTCTTAATAAATTGTTTTGACAAATCCAAATGTTAGCATGTAACTCATCGTGGTCACTTAATTCTTTTGGTATCTTAACATTATTGTCAAGAAGCATTTCAGTATCAACCGTTCCCCAATACTCTATAACTTCAAATCTTTCTATTTCAGACTCGTCTATATAATCAGATAGATCGTCTTCCCAATATTTCTTTTCATATCCTTCACCCATCTGTATACTAAGGTCAATCATGTTAGATCTAAAGAAAGGTCTTTTCTTTAATCCTCTTAACTGTGATCGTGATAGTTTATGTCTTTCAATAGCATACTGTGCTTCATCCATGTTAGTTGCATCAGGATCAGGATAAAAGTTCCACACAGACACATGGTTTACCTGTGGTATTGTTTTAAATACAGGATTATATTCTCCACCTTCTTCCCAATTAGGATACTCTTTATCTAGAGCAAAAGGTCCTTTCATTATGCCTGTACCAAACAAAGCCATTTCAAATGCTGTGCTACGTAGATGTTTAGAAGCGTTAGATTCCTCTAACTGATCCATTATCTTCTTTTCCATTTTCTTAGCTGCGACCATAGCAGGACTATAGGTAACAGATTTAGGACTAGTTCCCGGACCTTCTTTTACATTGTCAAACTTAGATAGCTTTTCTTGTAGAGGTCCTAACTGCATTGTAGAACGATAGCCAGCAGGTAAAGGTCCATCACCTTTAAACTCAGGTTCAGGTATACCACTTTCTTCTAAATCTATATGTACATTTTCAGAAACACCTTCAGGTAACTCTGTAGGCTCTACACTAATAGGAAACTTGCTTCCTGAGAATAACACATCTTGTATCTGACTATATGCTGCTAATGTTTTAGTTTTAGTTGTCTTTACAAATACACGAGATTTTTCAGCTTCAGAAAACTGTACATCAGGTCCATAGATACCACGATAGTTTCTATAAGAACGTAGCCATCTCATTTCATCTGTACGTCTTACATCTTCAGATCTTTTATATTTATCTAATACAAAACGAACTATAGCTGTTGCATACGTTTCATCATTAGTAGCATCAGTTGCATCATCTAAAGCAACTGCTTTATCTTCAATTGTATTTTCGTCTTGTTTTTCTGCCATATAATTCCTTAATATCCAAATGTGTTATCTGCTGGCTCGTATGTAGGCTTTGGTGCTTTAGCATCAAAATCAAAAATATTAAATCTTGGTCTTGACATTATACCATATCTTAGTGCATCATACAAGTGATCTTCAGCGTTTGTGTCAACATCTTCAGGATTTTTCTTGTCTAATGGTATAGAAGGTATTTGAGATATTGTTTCTATACAGTTATTAAAGAACACTATTCTAGGTTCATTTGTAAATTCATCTACCTGTAATCTTCTATGTAATTCATTTTTACCAGATACCCTTGAACCCTTACTTCTATCTGAAGGTCTAAAACGGCATCCTTTTTTAATCATTTGTTCAGCCAAAGAAGGACCAGTATCGCCACGATTATGCCAAAGGCTAGAGTCCAAAACACCATATCTAATATTGCCATCTCCTGCTTCTACCTCCAATATCATATCAGCTAAGTCTGTAGCTAGTACCTTAGATACATATAGCTCTCTATATACTACAAGTTGTTCCGATGGCGAAACAGCAAACCAAAGAACACCTGAATAAGATCCATAACCATAATCACAAGACCTAAACTTAATCCAATTACTAGGTATAGCATACGGCTCAACCACATGTATATCACGATTAAACTCTGAGAAAGCTGCACCTTCTTTAACATCCCAATCACCTTCAAGTAGCTGTTTTCTTTGATGTTCTGGAAGAGAGAGGAGCATTGCTTCATAGTCTCCACTTTCTGCGAGGTATGGATTATCAGATAGTCTTGCAGGAATAAATCTCCGTTTGAATAAAGGTTTTCCAGCTTTAGAGTGTCCTGCTGGGTATTTGAGGACTTCTCCTGTTTCAATGTCTGTTGCATCAAATGCTTCTCCAAAAGGTGCAGGATTAATAAACATCTTCTTAACCCATTGATGTCCTACACCACCCGGATTAGTTGTTGCTCTCATAAAGATAGGTAAGTCATGTGCAGTAGAACGTAAACGTGAACGCATATAGTTCCAAGCAAATGGTGTAGACCACTGTGTTAATTCATCAAAACCTATCCAACTAAATGCTAAACCTTGATAACGCATAACGTCATTATCCCTATCAAGATACGACATCCATAATCTAGCACCTGACGGAGCTAACCATTGCATTTTTCTTTCTGACCACTTGATCCCTTTCCAGACTTTCGGATAGAGTTCTTGTGATTTAAATATGAGTTCCCTGAGTTCTTCCGTTGTGTGTCTAAGGAGCAACCCACTAAAGGCTGGATGACCCATGTATCTGAGTGGGTCTGCCAACATTGCAAAGGATTTACCCCCACCTGCTGAACCACCATATAATACTTCCCTTTCACCTGCAGCAAGAAACTCTGTCTGAGGTCCTTCATTAGGTTTAAATACTACATTTTGTTCTTCTTCAGGAACAACTTCTATTTCTTCTAACTCTTGTATTACAGGTTTAGGCTCTGCTACTTGTTCTTTCTTCTTCAAGTTTTTTCGCGGCTTGGATCGCCTTTTCTGCATACTCTGACCAGACACGGAGAGTTCTAGCTTTGTTCTTACGTTTTTGCTCACGCTTTACTCTTTTCATTAATCCTATATGCGAGATGTATCTATCAGTAAACTTGGTCAACCAATTAGCTACTTCTCTGTATGAATATTGTTTTAAATGTTCTTTAGCTTTTTCAAGTGCATCTAACTCTAAAGGTATAGGTCTAAGTATATGATCATTCTCAGGATCTACTCTATAACCAAATGGAGTTGTTTTTGCTATTCTTGGTATGGCTACCCACTCGCTATTTTCTTTTAAATCTATAAGATCAGGTAGCTTCCATTCACCTGTGGATCTAGTCATCTTTCTCTACTTTTTTAGCTGGCATTAGCATAACACCACCTGTTGATTCTACTTGTACTTTTTCTGTTTTAATTAAACCTGTCCTGTCAAGTAGTTCTTTTGCAGCAATCATCTTATCACGTATGCCTAATTCTGTAGGATCAAATAGTCCTTCTACCATAGCCATAGCAGCTTTAGGAGCATTGCTTGCCATATATAATTGTGTAGCTTCTAGTATTTCTTCTTTTAATGATTGTATTATTTCTTGATTGTTTGTTGATGGCGAATACCCTGCAATAATTTTTGCATCTTTAATACTGCCATTTGCTTCTGAAAACAATGCATCAATAAATCTTTGTTGTCGTTCTGTTAGTTTTCTAGCCATACTTTATAAACTTTCTTTTTCTAGGTTTAAAAAACTCTTTTAAGTTTTCTATATGTTTCTTTCTTATTCTTTGTTTTTTTAACTCAAGCCTACTGCTTTCATGCGAGATATAAGTCTGTCTGCTCTGTTTGTTACCTGTTTGTACCATCGTGAGTCCTGCATCTGATTTCCTGCTTCATTCCAATCACCATCTCTAATTGCTTGTATCATCTTCTTAAATTTAGATAATCTAGGTCTACCCATATTAAACATCATGTTAGCTGTAATTAATTGTACTTCTTGAGGTAGTTTATCCCAATCATCAAATAGTCTTCTACACTCACCTAT
>MDTE01135577.1_pt1 | contig 14895 bp, 14 predicted proteins | sample 811231 | NCBI WGS metagenome assembly MDTE01 (sample SAMN05326651, study PRJNA326480) | marine metagenome | isolation source: seawater | place: Indian Ocean: Red Sea | collected 2010 | reverse complement strand
TTTCAAGTCCATTCATATAAGGTCTAAGGGCTTCGGGCACTAAAACTGTGCCGTCTTTTTGCTGATAATTTTCTATTATAGCTATTAACGTTCGACCGACAGCTAATCCAGACCCATTTAATGTTCCCAAAAAATCAGATTCATTTTTTTTATTTTTATATTTGCCTTTCATTCGTCTTGCCTGAAATTGTCCGCAAGATGAACAGCTTGAAATTTCTCTATACTTCTCCTCAGATGGTATCCATACTTCTAAATCAAATGTTTTTTCTGCACTAAACCCCATATCGCCTGTTGATAATAAAACCTTTCTGAATGGAAGTTTTAATTTTTTTAAAATGCTTTGTGCGCACTCTGTCATTCTTTCTAATTCTTCAATACACTTATTTGGCTCAACTATACTAACAAGCTCAACCTTATAAAATTGATGTTGTCTAATCATTCCTTTTGTATCTTTTCCGTAACTCCCTGCTTCCTTCCTAAAGCAAGCGGTTGATGCAACCATTCGCAGTGGTAATTCTTTTATATTTAAAAAAGAATCTCTTACAATATTAGTTAAAATTACTTCAGCCGTAGGAATTAAAAATTTTCTAGATTTTTCATTATCTAATTTAATTTCAAATTGATCATTTTCAAATTTAGGTAACTGGCCTGTTCCAAACATGGTGCTATCATTTACAATTAAAGGTGGTGATATTTCTTTGTACCCAAATTCTTTGGTATGAATATCTAACATAAAATTAGAAATAGCTCTTTCAAGTAATGCTAGTTTGTCTTTTAAAAAAACAAACCTAGCTCCTGATGTTTTTGTTGCTTTATCGAAATCCATTAAATTTAATTTGATACCTATTTCATAATGAGACAAGGGTTTAAATTGAAACCTTGTAGCTTCTCCGTTTTTCATAATTTCTTTGTTAAAAGTTTCATTTTTTCCAATCGGGACATCTTCTAAAGCTATATTAGGTAAAGAATGTAATATTTCGTCTATATTTTTTTTAAATTTGACTTGAGATTTTGATATATCATCTAACTCAGCAGATATTTCATTAGATCTTGAAAAAAGTGCTTTATCCTTTTTCTGTGATATAATTTTTTTTTCTTGTTCTAATTTTTCTTTTTTTTGAATTAAATCTCTATATTGCTTATCTGATGAAATGAAACTCTTAATATCAATTTTTGAATTTCTTTGATCAATTTTTTTTTTAAAAAAATCAGGATCTTTTCTAATTAATTTAATATCATGCATTTTTTTTCTTTTTTTCGATTATTTTAACTGACAATATAGATAATTCATAAAGGATTAACAAAGGTATTCCCAAACCAATTTGAGTTATAGGATCTGGAGGTGTTAATATAGCAGCTGCTATAAAAATTATTACAATAACGTACTTTCTTCTTTTTTTTAAATAATTTGAATCTATAAAACCTACCCTAGCTAGAAGGCTTAATAAAACCGGTAATTGAAAACTTAAACCAAAAGCAAAAATTAGTCTCATAATTAAAGATAAGTACTCATTTACTTTAGCTTCAAGTTGTATAGGTAAACTACCCGCTTGCGCAGTAGATTCGAACGTTAAAAAAAATTTTATCGCTAAAGGCATTACTAAATAATAAACCAACATACCTCCAAGCAAGAATAAAACTGGCGTAGCTATTAGATAAGGAAGTAAAGCTTTTTTTTCATTTTTATATAAACCAGGAGCAATAAATTTCCAAATTTGGGTCAATATAATTGGACTTGAAATAAACATAGCTGCAAAAAAAGCAACTTTTAAATAAGTTATAAAAGTTTCGTGTAATGCTGTAAAAATAAGACGTCTATTTATTTCATCATCTTTAACTGCTTCAGCATAAGGATCTACAAGAAATGCATAAATATGTTCAGAAAAAAAATAACACACTATAAAGAAAATAAATAAGTAAACAAAAGATTTAACTAATCTTGATCTTAGTTCGGTAAGATGACTAACAAAGTTTGTTTGTTTGCTTTTTTCATCATTCATTTTTATTTTTATCTTCCATTATATCTGTTAAATCTTTATCTATAGAAATTTCATCCTCTATTTTTTTTTCGATATCAGTGACATCTTTTTGAATTTCGTTAAAATATTTTTTTATTGAGCTAACCCAACCCCCAACTTTTCTTAACATAATAGGAAAATCTTTGGGACCAATAATTAATATTGCCAAAACTATTACAATTAGTATTTCAAACCATCCAATTTGTGGCATTTTAATTTATTTTTTTTCGGAATCTGTGTCTTCGCTGGACGTATTTTCTGTAGATGAGATAGATTCTGACTTATCTGATGTTGGATCTTTCATACCCTTCTTAAAACTTTTAATACCTTTAGCAACATCACCCATTAAATCAGATATCTTGCCTCTACCAAAAAGTAGGACAACCAAGACCACCACTATTGCTATTTGCCAAAAACCTATACTCATAATTAAACTATATACAATTTTTTGCTTTTATCAAAGAAATCTTTTATTCCTCTTCAGGTTTTAATGAGCTGCTTAACATATCGTCTATATTAGAATATATATTCTCTTTTTTCTCATTAGTTTGTTCCTGAAAAAATTTACCAGTACCAAAAATTGAAGTATCTATATTGCCTCCATCAATTAAACCCGCTGAGGACAACTCTTCTACATTTGGTAAATCAGTTAACTTTTGAATATTAAAATGACTTAAAAAATCATCAGTTGTTGAATACTGAATAGGCCTTCCAGGCACATTTTTTCTTCCAGATGGTCTAACCCAATTTAATTCTAATAACGTTTCTAAAGTTCCTGTAGCAAAAGTAACACCACGTATTCCCTCAATTTCTGATCTAGTAACTGGTTGGTGGTAAACAATTATAGCCAAAGTTTCTATAGCCGCTTTAGACAATTTTTTTTCCCTAAATGTTTGTAATTGCATTAATTTAGAAAGATTAGTTGCTGTTCTAAATGACCATTTATTGGCTATGCAAACCAAATTAATTCCTCTATTTTTGTATTGGTTTAGAAGAGAGGTTAATATTTTAGGAACATCTCCTTTTGTTTTCATTCTAGTTTTAATACTTTCTACATCTAAAGGTTCTTCAGCTGCAAATAAAATTGCTTCAACTTGTCTTTCGGGTTCATGTATCGAAGTAGGAAATTTTAAAATATTTAATTTTTTTTCTTTACTCATTGTTATGCCTAATAAGTATTTTTCCAAAATCTTTTTCTTGCATTATCTTTATCAAACCTTCTTTTGTTAATTCTAATGAAGCTGAAAAGAATCCTGCTAATCCAGATTTTTTAAGAACTGTAGTTTTTTTAAAGTTTTTGGGAATTAAATAAGACATCTCTTTCCAATTATTTAATTTTTCAATATTTTTTTTAATTATCTCTATAGCCTGCTCTGTCGTGCATACTGGTAATTTTGGAATATTAATCGATAAAAAATTTTTTCTCATAATATGGTTGGAATAAGCTTTTAACAATTCATACAAAGTGACATTATATTTAGAATTGTTATTTCTTCTTAGACCGCTAGACATGCCTCTCATGCGAATATCAATTCCAAGTCTATTTTTTTTTAAAATTTGATCTGATAATAGTCTAATTAATTCTAGTTTTTTTAATTGTAATTTTAGCTGTTCAGCTACTTCTGATGCTTTAAAGTTATCATCTTCATCTTGTGGTAAAAGTAATTTAGATTTTAAATAAGTTAACCATGTAGCCATCAGTAAATACTCTGAAGCCAAATCTAAATTTAAATCCTGTGAATTGTTAATAAAATCAATAAACTGATCTGCTAACTGAGTAACTGAAATATTTGCTAAATCAACTTTTTGAGCTTTTGCCAAATCTAACAAAACTTCCAATGGCCCAGAATAATTATCAATTTTAATTTTTAAAGCCTTTTGAGCTTCCATATTCATAAACTTGATTCTATCCTAAAAAATTATAAAAAAGTGATGTTTTTTTTTGTGTAAATTTGTCTATTGTTGGTACTATTTTTAATAACTTTCTCATTTCCCCAGTATTTCCATTACAATGCAATACTAGATTGCATCCTGAGTCTAGAGCTTTAATTGCATTTTCCTTTAAACTAAATTTTAATGCCTTCATTGAAATATCATCGGATATGAGAATTCCCTTAAAACCGATAATATTTCTTATAACTTCATTAATAATGATTGATGAATGAGTTGCCGTATATTTTTCATCAAAAGATTTATAAACCAAATGAGCTGTCATAGCGAAAAAAGTTTGGCAATTTTTAAAAGGCTTAAAGTCTTTATTAATAAGATCTTTTTTATTTGATGTTATTATAGATGTTTTATAATGGCTGTCTGATTTTGCCATACCGTGACCAGGAATATGCTTCATTACTGTAGCTATCTTATTTTTCTTAAATAACGCGATACAATGATTGCCCATTTCAGTGACTATTTTGGGGTCATTAGAAAAAGATCTATTTCCAATTATACTATGACTTGAGCTTCTATAAATATCTAAAACTGGAACCGTATTTATATTGATTCCAACTTTATTAAAAATATTTGAAACAGTGTCAATATATATTTTATAAATATGATAGAAGTTTTTTTTATCTTTTTTATAAATGTTTGCAAAATAGTTTTGACTGAATAAACTCAAATCGATGATTTTTTTAAGTCTAGAAACTTTACCACCTTCTTCATCAATAATAATAGGATAATTTTTATCTTTAATTATAAATTTTATATCATTTATTAAAGACGATAATTGAGTAAGATTTGAAATATTTCTTGAAAATAATATAATTCCCCATGGTTTTCCTTGTTTAAGAATGAGTTTTTCATCATTAGAGAGTTTAGTTCCCTTAATTCCTAAAATAATTGCTTTTCTATACATAAAACTATTTTTTTAATAAATCAAAAAATTTAGGGTATTTTTTCTTTTTTTGTTTATCTTCAATATCCTGATTGTAAAAAATTATGTTATTTGTGTCATTTTCTAATAATGGCAAATTATTAATATCGTTTTGAGATATTAAATAGTTAATAGATCTGTTTTTATTTATTGACATAATATTTTCCTCAGAAATATAAAAAAATATAATCAAGATTATAAAAAAAATAAATGAACCTAAATAAAATATATTCCTGATTTTTTTTACCATTACATACTCTTAGGTGTAGACACGCCCAGAATAGACATGCCATTTTTAATAACCGCTGATAAAGCCTGCAAGATTAATAATTTAGATTTGTCCGGCTTTTCTCCGTTTTGGATAAATCTATACTCCTTATTATCTTTACCTAAATTCCAATAAGCATGAAATAAAGTGACTAATTCATATAGATAAAATGGAATACGATGCGGCTCTAGTTTATTAGATGATATTTCAACGCACCGCGGCCATTCAGAAATCTTTTTTAAAATTTCAATTTCATATTGATTTAACGTAAAATTTTTATTATCCACAACTATTTTGTCTTTTAGATTTAACTTAAGCAATCTAAAGACTGAATTGATCCTTGCATATGCATATTGAACATAAAATACAGGATTTTCTTTAGATTTTTCTGTGACTTTTTTAAAGTCAAAATCCAACTCTACCTCGTTACTTCTGCTTAACATCATAAATCTTGTCGAATCCTTTCCAACTTCATGGATCAAATCTTCAACAGTAATATAGTCGCCTTTTCTTTTTGACATTTTATAAGGCTCGCCGTTTTTAAATAATTTAACTAATTGGGACACTTTACATATTAAATCTACTTTATTATTAGAAATTGCTTTTGTGACTGATGTAATTCTTTTTATATAACCTGCGTGATCTGCTCCAAGAATATTTATTAAAATATCAAATTTTCTTGAAAGTTTATCTGAATGATAAGCCATATCTCCCGCAAAATAGGTCCAAGCTCCATCAGCTTTCTGTAAAGGTCTATCAATATCATCTCCGAATGTAGTGGATTTAAACAAAAGCTGTTTTCGTATTTTCCAATCATGATTTATCTCGCCTTTTGGAGCTTCTAATTTACCTTCATATATGAAATTTTTTTTTCTTAATTTTTGTATTGTTTTAGTAACTAATTTTTTACTAAGAATTTTAGATTCATATACGAAATTGTCATGTTTAACTCCTAACATCTTTAAATTTTCCATAATTAAATTCATAGAAAATTTTAATGATTGTTCGGACAATTTTTTATAAATTTTTTCAATTTTGTCAAAGTTTTTAATAGATTTATTTTTAATTATTTTTTTAGCTATATCGATTATGTAATCACCTGGATATAAGTTAATATCATTAGGAAATGGTTTATTTTTTATAATTTCAATAATTCTGTAATAAACTGAAAAAACAAAACTTTCTATTTGTTTTCCATAATCATTAACATAATATTCTCTTGTTACTTTATTGCCATTGAAAATAAGTAGATTTGCTAAAGTGTCTCCAAGAATTGCTCCTCTACAATGACCTACATGGAGAGGACCTGTAGGATTTGCTGAAACAAATTCAATATTATATTTTTTTTTTGAAAAAGTACCTGATCCAAATCTATCATTAAGTTTAATAATATTTTGTAAATATTGCTTCCAAAAAGTATTGGTAAAAGAAATATTTAAAAATCCCGGTCCGGCAATTTCTATATTAGTAAATTCATTAAATGATGATAATAGATGTTTTTTTAATATTTTAGCCAGTTCTAAAGATGATATATTATTTGCTTTAGATAACACCATTGCTGCATTACATGACATATCAGCTTTTTGATTTTTTGGTGGTAATTCAACAGAAAAACTTTTTATTTTGGTTGGTATTAATATTTTTTTTTTACCTTCTAAGTTTTTTAAATATTTAAATATTTTTTTTTGATAATCTAATAATAAGTTCATTTTATTTTTTTATGCAAATTAATAGCATATCTATCTGTCATGCCTGCTATAAAATCAGAAACAACCCGCTCTTTTTGTTCATTTTTAAATAACTCTTTACTAATGTATTTTTCAGGTTTTTTAAGTAAATATTTAAATAAATCATTAACTATTTTTTTTCCTTTATTTGTATTTACTATAACTTTTTTGTGATTATACATATTATGTTTTAAAAAATCTTTAATTTGCTTGTCTATAATTTTCATTTTACTTGAAAAATCAACAATCAAACTGCCTTGTTTATAAATATCACTTATTGACTGTGGATTATTTTTTTTTAAATTTTTATTTGTTGTTTTAATAACATCCACAACCATTAAATTTATTAAATCTCTCACTATCTGATTAATAATTATTTCCCTTCTATATCTTTTTATATTACCCAAATGTTTTTTTACTAACTTTGATATAAATGGAATTGAACTAAACTTTCCTATAGTAAATAAACCTGCTCTTAATCCATCTTCCAAATCATGATTGTTGTAGGCTATGTCGTCAGATATAGCTGCGACCTGAGCTTCCATAGAAGGGAAGACTTTAAAATTTATTTTATTTTTAAATAAATCTTTTGAAAGAATTTTCTTATATTTATTTATATTTCTTACAGGACCATTATGTTTTATTAATCCATCTAACGTTTCTATTGTAAGATTTAAACCGTGAAACTTATAATATTTTTTTTCTATTAATGTGACGATCCTTAATGTTTGTACATTATGATCAAAACCTCCATAATTTTCCATACAATGACTTAAAACTTCTTCTCCCGCGTGTCCAAATGGCGTATGTCCTAAGTCATGAGATAAACTTAAAGTTTCGCATAAATCTTCATTTAAGCTTAGCGACCGGGCCAGAGTTCGAGCTATTTGTGAAACCTCCATCGAGTGTGTCAATCTTGTTCTGTAGTGATCACCTTCCGTGTTTACAAAAACTTGGGTTTTATGTTTAAGTCTTCTGAATGATGAAGAATGAATAATTCTATCCCTATCTCTTTGATAAGGTGATCTAATTAAATTTTCCTTTTCTTTATAAATCCTACCTTTACTATTAATTGACTTGGTCGCATAAGGTTTTAGATAATCTTCCTTATATTTTTTTTGCATAATTAAGCTAAGATGACTATATTACAAAAAAGCGAAGAAAATGATTAAAGAAATAAACTTTAGCAAGAAAGCTGTGGAAAGAATAAACCAGCTAATATCTGAAAAACCCTCAGGTACTTTTTTTAGAATAGCCGTAAAAGGTGGCGGCTGCTCAGGATTCAAATATGATTTCTCATTTGATAACAAAATTGATGAAAATGATTTGAAACATGAAAATATAGTTGTAGATAAATCTTCTTTAGAAATGTTAAAAGGATCCGAAGTAGACTTTGCTCAAGAATTAATTGGGGATTCTTTTAAGATATCTAATCCTAAAACTAAATCATCTTGTGGTTGCGGTATATCTTTTTCATTTTGATGAAAATAAGTTCCTGGAATGTAAATTCAGTAAGAGCACGAATTCAAAATATAGTAAGTTATATAAAAAAATCAAAACCTGATGTTTTAATGATTCAAGAAATTAAAACTGAAAATAAAAATTTTCCAGTCAATGATTTTACTGATCTAGGTTATGAGTCTCATATATTTGGGCAAAAAAGTTATAATGGTGTTGCTTTAATAACAAAAAAGAAAATTACTAATATAAATATAAAATTACTAAATGATAAAAATAAACAATCTAGAATAATTTCCGGTGACATAAGTATTTATTCAAAAAATATTAAATTAATTAATATATATGCACCTAATGGAAATCCAATAAATACAGAAAAATATGATTATAAAAAATATTGGTTTAACATGTTTATTAAAGAAGTTAAAAAAATATTAACTAAAAATAAAAATATTATTATAGGCGGTGATTTTAATATTATACCTGAAAAAATTGATGTTTATGATTATGAAAGATATGAAAACGATGCTTTATTTAAATTAGAAATTAGAAAAAAATTTCGTGAATTAATTAATTTAGGTTTTTGTGATGGTTTTCGATTTTTAAATAAAGATAATCAAGAATATACGTTTTGGGATTATATGGCCGGTTCTTGGAATAAAAATTATGGAATGAGAATTGATCATTTCTTAGTTTCAAATAATATTTTGGGAAACGTTAAGAATGTTTCTATTAATAAAGAACCAAGAGGTAAGTTTAAGCCTTCTGATCACACTCCAATAGAATTAGAAATTAATTAACCCTTCCATATATATCGCTATATCTGACTATGTCAGTTTCTTTTAAAATAGAACCCATTTGCACCTCAACTATTTGTACTGGTTTATTAAACGGATTCTCAATTCTATGTTTGGCGCCTTTAGGAATAAAAGCAATTTGATTTGGATTCTTATAAAATTTATTTCTATTAATTGTAATTTTAGGTTTACCTGATATCACTGTCCACCTTTCTGATCTATGATTATGCTTTTGTAAGCTTATTGATGATTTAGGGTTAATTATTAGTTCTTTTAGCAAAAATCCTTTTCCTGAATATAGATTAATATATTTACCCCATGGTCTATAAAAAGTATTTTTTTTAATATTTTTTTTAGAATTTGTTTTTTTAAAATATTTCCAAATTTCTTTCCAATTACCTAAATCGGTTAACGAAATATTTAGTTTAATGCCATTTATATTTTTAGATTTTTCTAAAATAGCATAATCAAAAGATATTTCTTTTAACTTTTTAAATGATGGTTTATACAAATAATAAACATTTTTATTTACTTTTGATTTACTAAAAGAATCTACGCAGTTTTCAAATATTGAACTTTGATATCTAGCAAAACTATAAATTATTGAATCTTTCCTCGCAAAAAACATTCCAGAGTTAACATAACCATTCATCTTAATAATTTTTTTTGCTTTTTCTCTATTTGGTTTTTCAATAAATTTAGTTACTTTATTTAAATTATTTGAAATTTTTTTTGTTATAAAATAACCATATTCAGATGAAGGAGATTTGGGTTTTATGCCAAAAATAAAAATATTATTTTCTGTTAAATATTTTTGATTCCTGTTAATTGATTTGTTAAAATAACTAATATTTCCAACTAAATTATCAGATGTAATAAAAATTATAGGTTGATTTAAAGGAATATCCTTCAATAGTACTGATGTTAGTATAGCTGCTGCTGTATTTTTTTTATAAGGTTCTAAAATAATAGTATATTTTTTTATTTTTGATTTATTAAGATATTTTTTTACTAAAACAAGATAATCTAAGTTTGTTGTTATAATTGGGTAATCAAATATAGGATTTTTAATTCTATCTAAAGTTTTTTCAAATAAAGTCCAACCTCCCCAATCAACGAATTGTTTAGGTAGGTTTTTTTTGGATTTAGGCCATAATCTTGTACCAGCTCCACCACACAAAATCACAGGTTTTATTTTCATAATTGTTTTATATATCTGCGTAGCATTTTTTTTCTTTTAGGGGGCCAGGGTGCGTAACTGCGCCTCTATAAGCTGGACCTACAGATTGAGAATATTTCCATAGAGTACCTGATGTATATTCTATTTTTTTTGGTTTCCACTTTTTTTTTCTTTTAGCTAACTCTTTATTAGTTAAATTTACTTTTAGCATTCCTTTGTCAGCGTCTATTTCTATCTCATCTCCATTTTTAATTAATCCTATAGGTCCGCCAACAGCAGCCTCGGGACCTACATGTCCTATTGAAAAGCCATGTGTACCTCCAGAAAAACGACCGTCTGTTATTAAAGCAACTTTTTCACCTAATCCTTGCCCATAAATTGCACCTGTTGTAGATAACATTTCAGGCATACCTGGACTTCCTTTTGGTCCTTCATATCTAATAACTAAAACATCTCCTGCTTTAATTTTTCTTTTGAGTACAGCATCTAATGCAGATGGTTCACCGTCAAAACATTTTGCTTTACCTTTAAATTTTCTTCTTTTCATTCCAGCTACCTTTACGATAGCTCCTTCAGGTGCTAAATTTCCTTTTAAACCGGCAAATCCTCCGCTTGAACTTAATGGTTGAGAGGTTTTGTAAATTATTTTCTGATCAGTTGGGAAAACAATATCTTTATGATTCTCTCCTATTGTTTTTCCTGAAACAGTTAAACAATCTTCGTGCAAAAAACCACCATCTAATAAAGCTTTAATTAAAATCGGAACTCCTCCAATTTCATATAAATCTTTAGCTACATATTTTCCTCCAGGTTTTAAATCAGCTATATAAGGTGTTTTTTTTGATATTTTAGTGACATCTTCTAATGTAAATTTAATTCCAGCTTCATGAGCAATAGCTGGTAAATGTAAAGCCGCATTTGTAGAACCTCCAGAAGCTGCAACAATTACGGCTGCATTTTCTAAAGATTTTTTTGTAACGATATCACGCGGTCTAATATTTTTTTCTAATAAATTCATTACTGCATGACCGCTTGAAATTGCAAATTTATCACGTGTTTCATATACAGCGGGTGTGCCTGCTGAACCTGGTAATGCCAATCCAATTGCTTCAGAAACGCATGCCATTGTGTTTGCTGTAAATTGACCGCCGCAAGATCCTGCAGATGGACAAGCTACACTTTCAAGTTTAAGCAATTCTTCTTTACTCATATTTCCTGTTGAATGTTTTCCTACACCTTCAAAAACATCAACAATAGTTACGTCTTTACCTTTGTAATTTCCTGGTAAAATTGATCCTCCATAAATAAATACCGAAGGAACATTTAATCTGAGCATAACCATCATTAATCCAGGCAAAGATTTATCACATCCAGCTAAACCTATGAGTGCATCGTAACAATGACCACGCATTGTTAATTCTACAGAATCAGCTATTACTTCTCTGCTAATTAATGAAGATTTCATTCCTGCGTGACCCATGGCTATGCCATCAGTTACTGTTATAGTTGTAAATTCTCTAGGTGTGCCTCCTGCTAATTTAACACCTTTTTTTGCTGATTGAGCTTGTCTTCCTAGTGTTATGTTGCACGGAGCTGCTTCATTCCATGTGGTTGCTACACCTACAAAAGGTTTTTCAATATCATTATTTTTTAATCCCATAGCATAATACATTGCTCTATGTGGTGCGCTTTTAACTCCTACAGAAACATGTCGGCTCGGCAGTTTTGATTTATTGAATTTCATAATTAATTTTTAATACTATTTAGAATACTATTCAACTTTTTAAGCTCTACTTTATAATCTAATAACACCTTCTTATCTCTTACTATTATATGTTTTGGTGCATTTTTTAAAAAGGATTTGTTTTTTAGCTTATTATTGGCTGCTATTATCTTGTTGTCTAAATCTTTTACTCTGCTTGATATCTTTAACTTTTGTTCACTCAAGTTTAAATTTTGATCAAAATAAAGTGTAACTGTTTCACCGTTAACTATAATTTTAATTCCATCTTTCTTCATTTCTGAGCTTCTAACATTTGAAACTCTTCCCAATCTTTTGAAAAGATCTATATTATCATTGATTATAAGCGCTTTGTCTGAATTTAACTCAGTTATTGATATATCAATAAAAGCTCCAGGAGATATGTTTAAATCAGCTTTCGTTGATCTTATAGCTGTTACCAAACTTATCAACCAATCAATTTTATTATGACTTTTAGCAAAATTTTTTTGGTTTTTTATATCCCAGTTTTTGAACATTAAAGGTTTTTTAAAATAATTAGTAAAGTTAAAGTCTTGCCAAACTCTTTCGGTAAAAAAGGGTATAAATGGGTGTAGAAGTATTAATATATTAGCTTGAACAAAAGCTGCTATATTACGTGCTTCTTCAGTATCTTTTATATTTTTAGAATCAAAAATAGGCTTCAAAAATTCAATATACCAATCACAATAAGAATGCCAAACAAATTGATATATAACTCTTGCCGCTTCATCGAATCTGAAATTTAATATATGTTTTCTAGCATCATGGTTTGTTTTAAATAATTTAAAATAAATCCATTTATTTATGTCCAGCTGACTCTTGTTTATGTTGATTTTTTTTGAAATTTTACAATGATTAATTTTAGAAAATTTATTAGCATTCCAGATTTTATTAAGAAAATTTCTATAACCTTTAACTCTCTCCTCTGAAAGTTTAACGTCTCTTCCTGGAGCTGCCATTGAAATCAAAGTAAATCTTAAAGAATCAGCTCCGTATTTATTTATTATATCTAGAGGGTCAATTACATTACCTTTTGATTTTGACATTTTTTGTCCTTTTTCATCTCTCACCAATGCATGAACATAAACTTTAGAAAAAGGTATTTTTTTTATTAAATGGTTTCCCATCATCATCATCCTAGCAACCCAAAAGAAAATTATATCAAAACCGGTTACAAGAACTGACGTTGGATAAAATCTTTTTAGTTCATAAGTTTTTTTTGGCCAACCTAAAGTTGCAAAGGGCCAAAGAGCAGAAGAAAACCATGTATCTAGAACATCTTCATCTCTAGTTAATTTAACATCTTTTTTAAAGTATTTTTTTGCAATTTTTTTTGCTTCTGTTTCATTTTCTGCTACAAAGATTTTTTTATCATCAGTGTACCAAGCTGGAATTTGATGTCCCCACCAAAGCTGTCTGGAGATACACCATGGTTGTATGTTATTCATCCATTGAAAATAAGTTTTTGACCAACTGCTTGGAAAAAAATTAGTTTTCTTTTTTTTAACACTTTGAATTGCTTCCTTAGCTAAAAATTTTGCATCTGCAAACCATTGCTCTGTTAGTAATGGTTCAATTATTGAATTTGAACGGTCACCATAAGGAACTGCGTTTTTAATATTTTCAATTTTTTCTAATAAATTTTTTTCTTTTAATAGTTTTACAATGATTTTTCTTGCTTCAAAACGATCTATGCCAATTAAATCTTGAGGCGCATTAGCATTTAATTTTCCATTTTTTTCAAAAATATTTATAAATTTTAGTTTATGTCTTTTGCCAATTTCAAAGTCATTAAAGTCATGTGCAGGAGTAACTTTTAGTGCACCTGAGCCTTGTTCTATAGAAACAAATTTATCAGCTATAATTTTTACACTTCTGTTAATTATTGGAACAACTATTTTTTTTCCGATATATTTTTTATGTCTTTGGTCATTTGGATTAACTGCAACAGCTGTATCTCCAAGCATGGTTTCTGGTCTTGTAGTAGCTATAGTTAAAAAGTTATTTTCTCCATCAATTTTATATTTTATATAATAAAGATTTGATTGGACTTCTTTTTGTTCTACTTCTAAATCTGATATAGCGGTTTCTAGTTTAGTATCCCAGTTAACTAACTTTGTATCTTTGTATATTATTTTTTTTTTGTAAAGTTCAACGAAAGTTTTTATTACTGCTTCGGATAAATCTTTATCCATAGTAAATCTATTCCGTGACCAGTCACATGAACATCCTAATTTTTTAAGTTGGTTAAGAATTTGATCACCTGAATCATTTTTCCATTTCCATACTTCTTCAATAAATTTTTCCCTTCCTAACTTATTTTTTTTAATACCTTTTTCTAACAATTTCTTCTCCACTACAGCTTGGGTTGCAATACCAGCATGATCAGTTCCTGGTTGCCACAAAGTTTCATGGTCATTCATTCTGTAATATCTTGTTAATAAATCTTGTAATGAATTATTTAGCGCGTGCCCCATGTGCAGACTACCGGTTACATTAGGAGGTGGTATTACAATAGAAAAATATTTTTTTTTCGTTTTTTGGGGTTTAAAAAATCTATTTTTCTCCCAATAATCATATATATCACTTTCTAAATTGATATGATTGTAATTTGAATTTTGCATTTTATACAAACATATAATAATTTGATAGAAATCAAAGAATTGATTCAAACAATTTTATTTATAAAATTGGCCACGTGGCGGAATGGTTACGCAGAGGATTGCAAATCCTTCTATCCCAGTTCGATTCTGGGCGTGGCCTCCATAAAATTAAATTTATAGTTGTTTTATAGTTAAAAAAAAGTATCTTGA
>MDTE01125926.1_pt1 | contig 14897 bp, 14 predicted proteins | sample 811231 | NCBI WGS metagenome assembly MDTE01 (sample SAMN05326651, study PRJNA326480) | marine metagenome | isolation source: seawater | place: Indian Ocean: Red Sea | collected 2010 | reverse complement strand
TGAATACACAAAATCAAAAAATTTACTATGAGCCTGGTTTTGTAAGTAAGACGGCAAGAATCATCATTCCTATTTTAAAGGCAGTTTTGCCATCTAATCAGTTTAATTGGATATATAATAAATTGTATCAATTAAATATGAGAAGAATTTGGTTAATTTATTCAATAAGTAGTTATTTCTATGGTTTATTTGCAAACAGAGAGGAAAGGCAAAAGTATGCTTTAATTCGAAAAATACTACCTTATACTTTGGGTGGTTGGAAGGCATTAGATAACGCATTTAACGTTGTTGCACTTGTAGAAAAAAATAAAATTCCAGGGGATATTATAGAATGTGGTGTTGCTCAGGGAGGATCAGCCGCTATGATGGCGCTCTCAAGTAGAGTTTTAGGAGACTTAAATCGTAATTTTTGGTTCTTTGACTCATACGAAGGGTTACCTGAACCAACAATTGAAGATTATGAAGGCAAAAAAGCAGGAGATTATGTTGGAATATTAGTTAAAGGTTCCTGTCTGGGAACTATTGAACAAGTAAGTGAACTACTATTTTATAAATTAAATTTACCTAGAAATAAAATAAATTTAATTAAAGGCTGGTTTCAAGATACAATTCCTGCATATAGGGATAAAGTTGGTAATATAGCAATTCTTCGTTTAGACGGCGATTGGTACGAGTCAACAAAAATTCCTTTAGAAAATCTTTACACCAATATATCTCCAGGAGGATATGTTATTATAGATGATTATGCTACATGTTTTGGTTCAAAAAAGGCAGTTGATGAGTTTATCGAGAAAAACTCAATAGATACATATTTACGTCCAGATTATCGCGGCGGCGCTTGGTTTAAGAAACCTTCTTAGAAATAATATTTTTTTACTTATTTAAATTATTGTAAAATAAAAAATAGAATTATGAAGAGTAAAAAAGCAATTTTAAATAATGGTTGTAAAGTTTCTGTTATAGGATTTGGCTGTGCTGCCATAGGTGGCTATGATTATGGATCTGTTAATGAAAAGAATTCATTGAATGCGATTAATGAAGCCTGGAACATAGGTATTAATTTTTATGATACCTCTGATATTTATGGTTTTGGCAAAGCAGAAAGTATTCTTGCGTCTGCATTAGGAGTTAATTGCAAGTCTGCTATAATTTCAACCAAGTTTGGATTAAGGCAAGATAACTCTGGAAAGATTGTTCGTGATACAAGTATAGAATGGCTGGAAAAGGCGTTACACGCTAGTTTAGGCCGCTTAAAGATTGAACAAATACCAATATATTTAATCCATTGGTACGATCAAGTAACTCCATTAAACCAATTGGTAACTGCTCTCAGTAAATATAAAAAACAGGGTAAAATAGGTAGATTTGGTGTTTCTAATTTATCTCACAGTCAGTACATGAAATTTTGCTCTCTTGGAGGTGATAATTGTTTGCAATTACCTTTTAGTCTTGTAGATACCTCTTACAGTTCGTCTCTCAAAGAGGCTTGGAGACATGATAATTCATTTAATATGGCTTATGATGTCTTAGGTCGTGGAATACTCACTGGAAAATATAAAAATACATCTAATTTCAAAGGAACAGATACAAGAACAAGTCACAAGTACTTTAAAGGAAAAAGTTTAGATAAAAACCTGAAAATTATTGAGATACTAGAAGATATTGCAAAACGTCACAACGTTTCATCAGCGCAAGTTGCAATTAGGTGGGTAGTTGATATGGGTTTTGTAGATGTTGCCTTAGTTGGCTGCAAAACTCCTGAACAAGTTTTGACAAATGTAAATGTATTTGATTTTAATTTGAGTGAGATGGATAAAAATTCTTTGTCTGAATTAGCAAATTAATTGTTTGATAATAGAGAAAGGCTATTCTACTAAATTTAATTAATGTACAATGTAGTTAAAAGAACTTTTGATATTATAGTTTCAAGTATTTTACTTTTAGTCTTATTACCAATGCTAATTTTTACAGCTGCGGTAATTAAGTTGTCTTCTCCTGGACCCGTCTTTTACTGTGCCCCAAGAGCGGGATTGAGGGGAAAACCGTTTTTAATCATAAAATTTAGAACAATGAAATTAGGAGCTGATAAGGGAAGTGGAACTACCGCATTAAAGGACCCTCGAATTACTAAATATGGCACATTTTTTAGGAATTATAAAATTGATGAATTACCTCAATTAATAAATGTTTTAATTGGAGACATGAGCCTTGTTGGTCCTCGCCCAGAATTGCTTGAATATGTTGAGAGATATAGAGGTGAAGAAAAAATAATCACAACGGTCAAACCCGGTATTACTGATTATAGTTCATTACATTTTTTTATGCAAGATCAATGGGTTGGCGAGAATGATGCAGGCAAAACATTTGACAATTTGGTGCTTCCTGTTAAAAGCACTTTGCGAATAAAATACGTTAAAGAACAGTCATTTTATACAGACACCAAATTATTAATCTTAACTGTAAGGGTATTTTTAAAAAAGATTTTTGGATTATACAAGGATAAGCAAACAGACTTAGATATAAATAAATAAGGAAGACATACTAATTTTTAGGTAATTAAAAAATGAGAAAAAAAAATGTCGCAGTATCAGGTGGCCTTAGAACTAAAGATGAGCAAATAGAAGCATCTCTAAATAAAGAATGTTTTGATAAAAATCCTGAGTCATGGGAAGTCAAAATTGAAAACTTTCCGAAATATATAAAGAGACAAAATCTTACTAGACTAATTTCGTTATACGAAATATTTAAAATGACATTAGATATCAAAGGTTCAGTGGTTGAATGTGGAGTTAATCAGGGTTTTGGAGTTATGACTTGGGCTAAATTATCAGCAATATTAGAACCCACAAATCTAACTCGAAGAATTTATGGGTTTGACACATTTGATGGCTTTCCTGAGGTATCGGATCAGGACTTATCACAGAACAGTAAACATATAAAACCTGGAGATTTAGCGGCAGACACTTTTTCAGAATTAGAAAAACTTACACAAATATATGATAGTACAAGGTTTTTAGGACATGTTGATAAAGTCAAATTAATTAAAGGTGATGCAAATGAAACTATACCAAAATTTGTTTCAGATAACCCACATTTAATGGTGAGCCTACTTTTTTTAGATTTTGATCTATATAAGCCAACAAAAACAGCTCTTGAAAATTTTTTACCGAAAATGAATAAAGGTGGAATTGTTGCTTTTGATGAGCTTGACAACCCTCTGTGGCCAGGAGAGACTAAAGCAATGTTTGAGTTTTTAAATGATTACAATTTAAAAATAAAGAGATTTCCTTTTGATCCATATATTGGTTATTCGATTATCGCTTAAATAAATACATTTAAAGAATGCCAAAAAAACACTTCGATACTAAGCAATTAGCAAAAAGAATACGCTTACATGCATTAAATATGACAAGTACAGGAGGCAGTTCTCACATAGGTTCAATTTTATCTATCGCAGATATCTTATCAGTATTGTACGGAAGAATATTGCGTTTTGATTCAACCAATCCAAAACTGAAAAGTCGAGATAGATTTATTTTAAGTAAGGGGCATGCTGGTGCCGGCGTGTATGCAGTATTGGCAGAACAAGGCTTTTTTTCAAAAAAGAAATTAGAGAAACACTATACAAATGGATCAAAATTCAGTGGGCACATTTCTCATATGGGCATACCTGGAGTTGAATTTTCAACAGGTTCTTTAGGTCATGGTTTAGGTGTTTGCTCAGGAATTGCCTATGCTGCCAAATTAGATAATAAAAAATTCATGGTCTATAATCTAATGTCTGATGGTGAATGTGATGAGGGTTCAAATTGGGAGGCTGCATTATTTTCAGCTCATCATAAACTCAATAATTTAATTACTATTATTGATTATAATAAATTTCAAAGCATTAAAAGCGTTTCCGAAACGTTGGAACTTGAGCCATTTGCAGAGAAATGGAATTCATTTGGTTGGAAGGTTATTGAAATTAATGGCCACGATCACACACAAATCACATCAGCTTTAAGTAAAACACATAATAATAAGCCTATCTGCATTATAGCTCATACAATAAAAGGAAAAGGCGTTTCGTTTATGGAAAACAATATTCTATGGCACTATAGATCTCCACAAGGGCAAGAGTTAAGAGATGCTATAAAAGAAGTTACAAATGCGTAATACAGCAATTCAAGAAATTTTCAATATAGCAAAAAAAGATAAAAATCTGATGCTTTTAACTGGGGATCTTGGCTTTGGAGTGTTTGAAGATTTTGAAAAAAAATTTCCGAAACAATTTTTAAATGTGGGTGTGGCAGAACAAAATATGGCAATGATTGCTGCTGGATTGTCATTACAAGGAAAAAAAGTCTTCATATATTCGATAGGAAATTTTCCAACATTAAGAGCGTTAGAACAAATAAGAAATGATATTTGTTATCATAATTTAAATGTTACAATAATAAGTGTTGGCGTTGGGTTTTCTTACGGTCAATTAGGAATGTCGCATCATATGACTGAGGATACTGCAATTATGAGAGCTTTACCTAATATGACAATTGTTTCTCCTTCAACTTTAGATGATGTCAGCAATGCTATACATGCATTATATGCTTTAAAAAGCCCATCATATATTAGGCTTGATAAATCATTCGCTGAGCTAAATTTAAAAAAAAATACTTTTAAGTTGGGTCATTTTCAAGAGTGCACTTATGGAAATGATGTGACAATTATATCGACAGGCGCAATTATTGAAGAGGTTATTAAAGCATCAAATGTACTTTTAAAGGAAAATATTTCATGTAAGATTTTAAAATGTCACACAATTAAGCCAATAAGTGTTAAAAATTTAAAACGTCACTTAAAAAAGACAAAAAAATTAATAACTGTTGAAGAGGGCAATGTCATGGGTGGTTTGGGAGGAACAATTGCTGAGATTTGTTTAGAAAATAATATTAAAATATCCTCCTTTTTAAGAATTGGAATTAAAGATGAGTATAGTGAAATAGTTGGAGATCAAAATTACTTAAGAGAATACTATAAAATAAACAGCTTAAGTATAGTACGAACGATTAAAAAATTTTTGAAAAAATAATTTTTTATAACTTATAAATGAATATCACTACTAATAAATTCCAAAATAAGTTTTTATTAAATTTTGCTTCAATTCTGTTCTGTTTGTTACCTCCTGCACTAATATCAGGACCTTTTCTGAGTGATCTTTTTGTCTCACTAATTGCTATCATATTCTTATTTATAACATTTAAATTTAGACTTTATTTTTACTATCAAAAAAATTTTTTTTATCTAGCTATGTTTCTTTATTTAGCTATGTTATTAAGCTCATTATTATCAGACGATATATCTTATTCTTTAAAAAATAGTTTTTTCTATTTTCGTTTTATTTTATTTACTTTATGTATTGCTTTTCTGCTCGAAAACAACAAATCACTCATCAAATATTTTGCTTACTCATTATTTATTACAATATTTTTACTTTTAGTAGATAGTTATGTTCAATACATAACAGATTACAATATCCTGCAGTGGGAAAGGTCAAGCAGGTTAACAAGCCTTTTTGGAGATAAGGCAATTCTTGGAACTTATATAAGTAAGATGATAATATTATCATTTGCACTTTTTTATATGTTGGAAGATATAAATACGCCCAAAATGATTATTGCATTAATATTTTTAGTATTGGCAGAAATAATTGTTTTTTTGAGTGGCGATAGATCAGCGCTTTTTTTATTGACAGTAAGTACTGTAACAATCATATGTTTAGTACAAAAATTAAAATATCTCAGGTTATTAAGTTTTATAATTGCTCTAATTGTTGTCACTACTATTACTTATTTTGATCAAAATATCAAAAAAAGAGTTATTGATAATACATCACAACAGATAGGTTTAACAGATGACAGCGAAAAAGTTAATTATTTTTCTTCTACTCATGAGCAAATTGCGCTAACTGCATTTAATCAATTTAAAGACAGTCCTTTGTTTGGCCATGGGTTGAAATCATTTAGAGTTAAATGTTCAGATCCAAAGTATATAGTTGGAAATGGTTGTAGTACACATCCTCATAATACTTATTTACAATTATTGGCCGAAGTAGGTTTAGTTGGTGCATTGCCAGTGTTAACTATTTTTGTCTTTGTATCAATTAAGCTGTTTAGCCATGCATTAAGTATTTTAAGACAACAAAAAAACAAAGTCTTACAAGACTATGAAATATGTCTATACACCCTATTTTTTATTAATTTGTTTCCTTTTATACCCACCTTAAGCTTTTTCAATAATTGGAATTCAATTATGATATATCTACCAGTATGTTTTATATTAGCAAATATTAATGTAAATACTAATCCTATTGGTAAGAAATAGTATTAAATTATGAAAAATATTATGCAGGCAAAAAAAGAATTAATAAAATTATAAATTATATGCCAAATAATATTTTAATGCTTCCTCGATACATAAAACAGTCCATTACAATTATTAATGATATAATTTTATGTGTAATATGTACCTGGCTTGCTTACGCCCTTCGATTAGAAGAATTTATTTTATTAAAAGATTTTAATTTTTATCCAGCAATGATTTCAATAATGATTTCAATACCAATATTTTGGTTTCTAGGATTATATCGGGTTATCATTAGATATTTCGAACTATCAGCAATATTCACTATTTTTAGTTTTACATTTGTATATGGGTTTTTATATTTCCTAGTAATAGGGGTATATAGTGTACCTGGCGTTCCAAGATCAATTGGCATTCTACAACCAATTTTATTATTTTTTGCAATTCTCGGTTCAAGATTGTTAATAAAACATTTGTTAACTTATAATTTTAATCTTAGTGAAACCTCTAAAAAACAAAATGCACTTATATATGGAGCTGGAAGTGCTGGAAGACAATTAATTTTAGCTTTAGAAAATAGTCCAGAATTTAAAGTAGTCGGAATTTTAGATGACAATGAGCAGCTTCAGAAACGATCTATATTAGGAAAAACTGTTTACTCTCCATCAAAAATACAAAAGTTAATTACAATGAAAAATATAAGAATCGTGTTTTTGGCATTACCAAGAATTGTTTCAAATAAAAGAAATAAAATTATTGATAATTTAAGCAAATACAAAATTGCTGTTAAAACACTCCCCCGTATTTCTGAGATTATAGATGGTAGAATAACCGCATCGGATATTAGAGATTTCAATATTAATGATTTGTTAAGTCGTGATGAGGTAAAGCCAGATTCTAAATTATTAAGTGATTGTATTCATTCAAAAACCGTTCTAGTAACTGGTGCAGGTGGATCTATAGGCTCGGAATTATGTAGACAGATTGCAATTTTTAAACCAACTAAACTTCTTCTTTTAGAATTTAACGAATTTGCTTTGTATAAAATCCATGACGAATTAATAGCCGTCAATAAGGATATTAAAATTATCCCCTTACTCGTGAATGCACAAGATCAGCCAAAATTGGAGAAGATTTTCGATATTTTCAAGGTAGACATTGTATATCACGCTGCTGCTTATAAGCATGTGCCTCTTGTTGAAGAAAACCTTTGCGAAGGTGTTAAAAATAACGTCTTTAGCACTTTAGCTGTAGCTAAAGCGTCAGTAATAAAAAAAGTGTCAAGTTTAGTTCTTATTTCAAGTGATAAAGCTGTTAGGCCTACCAATATAATGGGAGCTTCTAAAAGACTTTCTGAACTTTGCATGCAAGGAATTTATCAAAATATTGGTGATAGTAGTTTTAAATTTTCAATCGTAAGATTTGGTAATGTCTTGGAATCTTCTGGATCAGTTATTCCAAAATTCAAAAAGCAAATTAAAGAAGGAGGACCTGTAACGTTAACTCACAATGAAGTAACTCGTTATTTTATGACCTCTACTGAAGCAGCGCAGTTAGTAATGCAAGCTGGCGCAATGGGTAAGTGTTCTGAAGTATTTCTACTTGATATGGGAGAAAGTGTAAAAATCAAAAATTTAGTTTATAAGATGATTAAGTTATCAGGTTTTAGTGTCAAAGATGGTGAAAATCAAAATGGAGATATCGAGATAAAAATTACAGGTCTAAGACCTGGTGAGAAACTTTACGAAGAGTTACTGATTGGTGATAATCAGGAAAAAACTGACCATCCCCAAATATATAAGACAAATGAGCCTTATATTTCTTTTGATAAGCTGGAAACTGATTTAAAAATTCTCAAGGAATTGTTAGATAATAATAAGGTATCTGAGGTAAAGAATTTATTAGAAAAGTTATTGAACCTCTATAAATCTAATTCGGAAATAGTTGATCATATTTATACTGAGCAATTATTAGCAAATAACAGAAAAAGTGATTAAACATAGAAAAAAAGTTAGGGAAAATTGAAAAAAGTGAGTTATAAAACAAATGTATTTTTAAATCAAAATATATATTTGATTTATGATAAAAAATTATAGATGATGAAAGAATTAGATCACGCTAGTAAAGATGAAATGAGCTTAATTGGAATGCTTCGAATTCTATGGAGCGGTAAATGGTTTATTCTAATAACTGCAATAATCTCACTTATATTAGTCACATATTATCAAAACAATAAATCCCTACCAAAATTTAAGTCAACCACCAAAATTGAAACTATTTCAACATATGAAGTAGATAAATATATGTTGTTCAATTCAACTGGAATCTTTGAGGTTGGTAAAGACAGTCTTTTTGAATTGTACGTTGAATCTTTAAAAGAAATAACATTATTTGATGATGGCATAACTAATTTCAACTTATTAAACATTAATAATTTTGATAATGTGGCACAATTTCGTAAAGCAGTTGAAAAATTTCTATCTGATATAGAAATTATATATGATAAAAGATCGGTAACATTATCTGGTTCATACAATGATGTAGAAAAATGGAAACAGTTAATTACTTTTATAAATGATGAAACTAATAAAAAAGTAAGAAAAATATTATTAAATCGTTTTGATAAAATTAAATCTTCGCATAAGCAAAAATTAAACTATGAATTAGAGGACTTAGAAACAAAAATAGAAAATGCTATCAAGGACTATGATAGAGTTACTAATGACAGATTAGCATTTTTAACTGAACAGGCAGCAATAGCAAGAAATCTAGGTATACAAAAAAATACCTTTGAGTCTCAATATACGATCAGTATTTTGACAAGTGTTAGTAGCGACGAAAAGAAAGATAGCAAAAAAGAACAAGAATTTTCTAATATAGAAAATTCTTATTATTTACGCGGTTATGAAAATATTGAGGAAGAGATAAGAATAATTAACTCTCGTAACAACAAGACGGCTTTTATTAAAGATTTACGCGAATTAGAGAAAGCAAAAAGAAGTTTAGAACAAGACAAATCACTAGAACGAGCTGAAATATTAATAGAATCTACACCATTAGCAAAAGAAGAAGAATTTATTGCAGCTAAATTTAACGAAAATCTTATTAAATTTAATTTTCCAAGACAGTATGGAATATTAATTCCTATTTTAGCTTTCCTGATGGGGGCAATAGTAGGTTCAAGTTTGCTAATAATTATTAATGCACTAAGCAAACTTAATATTTCAAGATGAAGAGCTCAAGCATTCTAAGTTTGAATATCTATAAATCTAAATTTAATCTTCATATATGAGATATGTGGAAAGTTAAGCGTTCAAAAATACACGGTACTGGCATATTTGCTACAAGGGAAATTGAAGAAAACACAAAAATAATTCAATACATTGGAGAAAAAATTTTAAAATCGGAAGGTGACAAACGTTCAGAGAAAAGATTAAATAAGTATTTACATTCTCAGAAAGATGGGTCCGTTTATATTTTTGAACTCAATAGGAAATATGACATCGATGGTAGTCCAAAATACAATAAAGCACGATATATCAATCATTCTTGTAATCCAAATTGTGAAGTTGATATAAAAAATAATGAAATTTGGATCACTTCAATAAAAAGAATTAAAAAAGGTGAGGAGCTCAGTTACGATTATGGCTTCGAGTTTGATAAGGATGACTTTAAAGACCATGTCTGTAAATGTGGTTCAAAAAATTGTATAGGTTTTATTATATCATCGGATGATTGGAAGAAATACTTAAAATATATAACCAAGATAATAAAAAATAATTCTTAGAATGATTCTTGTTACAGGAGGTTGCGGTTACTTAGGCTCACATTTTTTGTTGCGTCTTCTTTTAAGAAAAAAAAATGTAGTTTGTTTGGACAATTTAACTAACAGTAGTGAGAATATTTTATTAACAATAGAAAAATTAGCTAAAAAAAAACCTATTTTTGTCAAAGGTAATGTTGGAGATGAAAAATTAGTATTAGAAATTTTTGAAAAATATAATATTAACTCTGTTGTACACTTCGCGGGTTATAAATCCATAATTGATAGTATAGATAAACCGTTTGAATATTTTAATAATAATATAGTTGAAACTATATCATTATTAAATGCGATGAATAAAGCCGATGTAAGAAAGTTAATTTTTTCATCTTCAGCTACTGTATATGGAAATAAACACCCGCTACCTTGGCATGAGGATTTAAAACTAGAGCTTCCTGAAAATCCATACGCGCAATCAAAATTATTTATAGAGCAGTTTTTAGAAAGTATATGTATAAATACAAATAATTTATGGAACATAGGAGTTCTTAGGTATTTTAATCCTATTGGCTGTCATTCATCAGGTAAGATTGGAGAAAATATTACGAGTAATAGTTCAAATCTTATTCCAGCTATCCTAGATGTTATATTAAATAAAAAAAAGTTAATGATTTATGGTGGAGATTACGACACCTATGATGGAACAGCTATAAGAGATTATATTCATGTCGAAGATTTAATTTCTGGTCATGAAAGTGCACTAAATTACATTGACAATAAGAAGGGCTATTATGTATGGAATTTAGGCTCTGGAAAAGGCTATTCAGTTTTGGATGTAGTAAAAGAATTTGAAAAAGTGTTTGATTTAAACATTCCATATAAAATAGTAAATCGTCGTAAGGGTGATATTGACAATTACTATGCAGATATCTCAAAAGTAAAAAAAGATTTAAATTGGAATACGCAATTTGAGCTTGCTCACATGGTAGAAGATATATTGCGTCAGGTAAAAAAAATGAATTAAACTTAATAATAAAAATATTTTAATTATAAAATCTTTAAATTATTATCTATTTGTTTTTGTCTATCTTCTGAGCCTTTCTTTTGTTTTTTTGTTCTTTTGTTAAAACAGTATGGGCAATGAACACCTTTTTTGTATTTATTTGACTCAATATCTTTTTTCGTTATAGGACGTCTACAGCCATAACATTGAAAAAAACTTCCCTTTTTCAAATCTTTCTTAATAGTTACTCTTTGATCAAATACAAAACATTCTCCATTCCATAGAGTTTCAAGTCTTTTATCTTTAAAATAATCCAAGTAGTTAATTATACCTCCATTTAGCTGATAAACATTTTTAAATCCTTTTAATTTTAAATATGCTGATGCTTTTTCACATCTAATGCCTCCGGTACAATACATCGCAATTTTATCATTTTTGTTAATATTGAGTTTTTTAATTGCACTTGGAAAGCATCTAAAGCTTTTTGTTTTTGGATTTATAGACCCAGTGAAATTACCAATTGCAATTTCAAACTCGTTTCTTACATCAATTACCTTAATTTTCTCGTCTGAAATAAGACTATTCCAAGTTTTTGGGTCAATTAGTTTTGCTCGATATTTGTTTACATTAATGTCTCCTTGTCCAAGTGAGACAATTTCATTTTTTAACCTTACCTTCATTCTATTGAACGGAAAAAATTTTGTTTTATTTATTTTAATTTCTAAATTTCTTATTTTTAAATAGACTTTTAGTAATTTTATACATTCATCTAAATCTTTTTTTAGTCCTGATATAGATCCGTTAATACCTTCTTTAGCAACCAATACAGTACCTTTTATCTCTTTTTCTTTAAGAAAATTATCAAGAGTATTTTTTAAATGAGTTATATTTTTTATATTTTTAAATTTATAGAACGAGTAAACAAATAAATTATGCATCTTAATCTTAATAAATTGATAGTTAATTGTATTATGGTATATTTGATTTTAATCTAATTAAAATAAACTTTTTTAATAAAAGCAAGATGAGAAAAAAAAGAGCATTCATATCTGGTATTTCTGGACAAGATGGAGCGTATCTTGCTCAGTTTCTTATTAATAAGGGCTATGATGTTTTCGGAGGTGAAAGGCAAAATGCGAGTGGAACTTTATGGAGATTAGCAAAATTGAGTATTGAAAATAAAGTACAGATTTTACCTTTTGAATTGCTTGAGGAAAATAACGTCAATGATGTAATCAAGAATGGTGGGTTTGATGAAATATATAACCTAGCAGCACAATCGTTTGTTGGAAATTCCTATAAAAGTCCTATTTTTACTTCTAACGTAAATGCTCTCGGTGTTACTAGAATACTTGAAGCAATTAGGCAATTTTCAAAAAAATCTAAATTTTATCAAGCTTCGACGTCTGAAATGTATGGTAATTCCAACTTGAAAAAACAAAATGAAAAAACCAATTTTAGCCCTGTAAGTCCTTATGCAGTTTCAAAACTATACGCACATTGGATGGTAAATATGTACAGGGATGCTTATGGATTATTTTGTTGTTCGGGTATTTTATTTAATCATGAGTCTCCGCTGCGAGGTGACGAATTTGTAACAAAAAAAATTGTTTCCAACTTAACCAAAATAAAGTTTGGCTTATTAGAAAGAATGACACTTGGAAATATTTACTCAAAGAGAGATTGGGGGTTTTCATTGGATTACGTTGAGGCAATGTGGAAAATGTTACAACAAAAGCAACCATTAGACTATGTGATTTCTTCAGGGAAGAACTATACAGTTAAAGAATTTGTGAATAAGACCGCAAAGATCTTGAACATAAACTTAAAATGGCAAGGCAAAGGCCTAAACGAAGTAGCTATTAATAAAAATAATAACAAAATAATTATTTCAATTGACAAAAAATATTTTAGGCCAACTGAAGTAAACCAATTGTTTGGCGATTCAACTAAAGCAAAAAAAATATTGAAATGGTATCCTAAAACTAGTTTAGAGGAATTAATAAAAATTATGTGTGAGAATGAAATTTCTAAATATCAGTAATTTATATTTTTTAAACCGTAAGTTTTTTTCTTTAAAAATTCTGTTAATTCATTTCGATTTTTAAGATTAGAAATATCTTTATATTGTATCACATTCCCAGAATATATATTAATACATTGGCCTATTTTTTTTCTAGTTTCGTGAATGTATGATGAATATTTTAGGGTCTGATTATTTAATTTTGATGCAAATAGATGAAAAAGCATCCCATTTTTTCCATCAAAATAAATTGGCAATATATCTGTTTTTGTTTGATGTATTAATTTTGCTGGAAATGTTTTCCATGTGTCATCTGTAGCCTCTGATTTTAAATTCTTCGCTGTTGATACACTTCCAGATGGAAAAATAATCAACACTCCTTTACTCATTAAATGCTTTTTAGCTTTCTTTGCAGTTTCAATATTTAATTTGACTGATTCTTTTTTATTACTACTAAAATCAACAGGTAGAATAAAATTTTCTAATTCGGGTAGAAATTTTAATGTCTCATGAGTCATAATTTTAAAATCGTCTCTAATTTCTGAAACTAGAGAACATAGAATTAGACCGTCAACTATACCAAAGGGATGGTTAGCAATTATCATAAGTGAATTTTTTTTTGGTATATATAGAGGGTCATTAGACTTATTTACTACTTTGATTCTCATTAGATTTAATACATCACTCCAAAAGTCTAACGGCCTGTTAGGACTTAAAGTATAATTTTTATAAAGTTTTTCTAATTTTCGTTTTCCAGTTAAATTTTCAATAAATTTAATAATTAAGCGTTGTGCGAAATTATGTTCAACTTTTGATGCATATGAAAAACTTACTTCATTCATTTCAATATTCCACTGGTATTGGATCAAGACTTCTCCAAAAATACCATGTAGCAACTGATCTATAAGGTCGCCATTTTTCTGACATCCTTATAGCACGGTCTTTTGTAATTGGATAATTTATGTTGTAACAACGGCAGATCCCTTTAATTAATCCCAAATCATCTGCAGGAAAAACATCAGGCCTGCAAAGATTAAAAATAAGAAACATCTCTGCGGTCCATCTACCCACTCCTTTTATTTTAATTAATTCACTAATAATTTCTTCATCTGAATAACTAGACCAATAGCTTGGATTAATTTCTTTATTAATAAATCCATAAGATAATGATTTTAGATAAGTAATTTTTTGCCGAGAAAGTCCACATGATTTTAGAGTCATAAAATGCATTTTTATTGTTTGATTTGGAGTAACTTGTTTAATTTTTTTCTCATACCTTTCCCACACAGCCTGAGCAGCTTGAACAGAAATTTGCTGACCAACAATTGATCTGGCAAGTGTATAAAATGGGTCTGATTTTGAAAAAAGAAAATCTTTTGGATAATTACTTATAATTCTTCCTAACTTTTTGTCTCTAGTTTTTAGAACTTTTTTTGCTTTTTCCCAAAAAAATGGTTTTTTCATATTTATGAAATAAATTTAATATTGACATATATAATGTAAATTGTTTTATTTGCCATTCTTAATAATTAACGGAGAAAAATTATGGCTGACGTAGCTAGCTTATTAGCTGAATTTCAGAAAGGTATCGAAGGTAAAGACACTGGCCTTGGGGCAACAGTGAAATTTGACTTTGAGGGTGCAGGGTGTATTTTCCTTGACGGTAAATCTAACCCTAATACTGTTTCTGACGAAGATAAAGATGCTGATTGTACTTTATCCATGTCTCTTGAAACGTTTGAGCAGATGAGATCAGGGGAAGTTGA
>MDTE01069999.1_pt1 | contig 14897 bp, 14 predicted proteins | sample 811231 | NCBI WGS metagenome assembly MDTE01 (sample SAMN05326651, study PRJNA326480) | marine metagenome | isolation source: seawater | place: Indian Ocean: Red Sea | collected 2010 | reverse complement strand
TTGGACAGGTCTTGATTATGCTCACAGCAGTTGTTTGGCATTACCTAAAGCTGTTACCGGTAATGGCCTGATTAACATTCAGGACTTCGTACCGGCAGGGTAGTTAATTACGGTGCTGAGGGGACGGGGTTGTCCCTTCAGCACCGAATTGTCTTAAAAATGGATTGAAATGGTTGATGTAAGCAAGTTGTCACAACAAGAAATTGCTAGGTTTGATTTTCTTCAGTCGCTCAGGTTGTATAACTATGAGGTGAATGTTGCCTCAATTGTTGAAAACTATGCAGTAGATAAAGATTCCGACTCTCAGGCAACTAGACAACAAGTTGGTGATTTAATTTCTTCAGATCTGTTGTATCAATTTTCATGTGGAATCCAGCGACAAGCTCAAATAATCGGCTGGGATGAAGCTATTAGAGCCGTGGAGAAAAGATCTGAAGCCTATGAAACAGTGTTTGAAGAAACTGAAGACTTTTCTGAAGGTTTGAAGCTTGATGAGTCAATAGAACTTCCTGATTATTACACGATTAATGATTTAAATGGTTGCGATGACATCCATCTAACTCCTGGAGGTTATTGGGGTAATCCGTTAGTGGGACCTATCTATGAACTTGGTGGTGCTTTGTATAGAACTAATTGGCGTCAGGGTTATAGTGATACTCCTCCTGGTTCTTTGGTGGCTTTCGCTGAAGCCGCAGCAGATTCTAATTACGAAAGAATTTTAGATTTGGGTTGCTCTTTCGGTGCATTGACAATGGCATGTCGATTGGCCTATCCAGAAGCCAAAGATGTTATAGGAATAGATATTTCTGAGTCCGCATTACGTTGGGCTCATAACGTAGCTAAAAAACGTGATATGAAAGTAGTTTTTGAACAGAGAAATGCTCTATCAACAGGTTACGAAGATGAGAGTTTTGATCTCATCACCGGCTTTCTTCTTTTGCATGAAATTCCTTCTGAGTTATTGCCTTCTCTTTTAGAAGAGGTTCTTAGACTTTTGAGCAAAGGTGGCGAGGTTAGATTCCTTGATCTGCCTCCTTATTCTGTTTTATCACCAGAAAGGGCATTCCTTCAGTCATTTGACGCTTATGGTAACGGCGAAGTTCATTGGGATGATTTCCTTTCGACAGATTTGAAAAAACTTTTGATAGAAGTTGGTTTTCAGGATGTTGAAGATGGCCCTTTAGTGTTTGAAGAACCAGAATTCAAAGGTAGTGCAGCACTGATGAGAACTTCTGAATTTCGTCCTGAGAATCGTTGGGTAACTTCTGCTAGAAAAGAGAGTCCTCATGACTGATGCTGCAAAATTGGTGTCTTCTTATAGCTCATTTGATGATCCTGTAAATGACAAGCTTTTAGGAATAGTTATTTCTCTTAGTTCTGAAGTTTGGACACTTAGTCATCGCTTACATCTTGTTGAAGAAATATTGCAGGACAAGTCGCTTGCATTTGATTTACAGAAAGAAATTGAAAGTAAAACACATGATGATAAATTTCGGAAAGATAATGAAAAAAAATTAGAAGACTTTATTGCAAGAGTTTTGAGAGTTTTGGATTGAATATGTCTCTTTCAACTCGTGACAAATCAGAGTTTTTTCATATATCTGAATCAGAAACTAAAACTTTAGTTGAACCAAAGGTTTTCTTTAATTGTTTAGGAAAGTCTTTATCTGTAGATAATAGAACGGGTCAAATTAGCGAGTTAGTTGAATTGCCGTCTGAATGGCGAGGAATACACGATTCTGAAGTCGGGACGCTAGAGATCTTTGTTTTAAAAGGGTCACTTATTTGTGATTTACAAGTTTTAGGGGCAGGAAGTTTTTTGGCTATTCCGATTGGTAGTGGCATTTTGTCTTTCAGAACGGAAATTAATACAGATTTGTTTATCATTTTCAGTCCACATTTTTTAAAAAATGATTTTTATAATGGGGAAATTTTTGTTGCACAAAACTATGACCGTGACTGGTCAGTAACAGAGTTTCCAGGTGAAATTTCAAGTAGTAATCAACTTCACGGAGTTCTGTCTCAATCATTGCGTTGGCCAGATCCAATTGTTGATGGAATTCATGGAGCTAGCAATGGACTTTTAAGACTTGTTTGTATTGCTCCGGGATTTATAGGTGATAATCGACAAGAGTCACATCCCGATTGTTGGGAAGAGATTTTTTGGCTTGCAGGTGATTTTTTTATGCCAGGAACTGGACTTCAGGCTTCAGGTAGTTATTTGACAAACCCACCTGGGCATATCCATGGACCTTTGGTTTCACAAAGAGGCAGTGTGATGCTTGTTCATACTGATTCACCAGCAGGTTTTGATTTTCATGAACCACCGATCGATCAGAAAGTCTTAGAAGGTCATTTAGAAAAAGAATCCTGGCTAGATGAACCAAAGCATTTATGTTTTTCTAATTATCACACTTCGGCAAGCCTTTGTTGAAGATTTCATGGTTAGAAATTTTTGTAGTTACTAATTAAATTTTAATAGGAGGAAGAAATGAGTGATATAAGAATAGGTGTAGATACAGGTGGAACTTTCACTGACTTTTTAGCTTTTAGTGAAGATGGTTCTCTTTATGCTGCAAAGACGCTTTCGACACCAGATGACGATTCGCGTGCTTTTTTAACTGGTTTGCAGACTTTAAGAGATGAAGGAAAATTTGAAGCTTCAGACGTAACTAGCTTAAATTATGGAACCACTGTTGCACTTAATGCTGTTCTTCAGAAGAAGTGGCCTCCATTAGGTTTGCTTGTGACAGAGGGGTTTCGTGAAATGATAGAAATTGCACGCCAAACTGTTCCAGGTGACTGGGGTGCAATTTATGCATGGGTGAAGCCACCAAGAGTTGTTCCCGTTGAGAATGTTAGAGAAATTTCAGGCCGTGTTTCTCATACAGGTGACGAACTAGAAACTTTGAGTGATTCTGACATAAGGGATGCGGCTGAGTTTTATAAAGGTGCAGGGATTCAAGCAGTGGCAGTTTGTTTTTTGCATAGTTATTTGAATCCTGAACACGAAAATCGTGTGAGAGAGATATTTGGTGAGGTATATCCAGATTGTTTCTTAACTCTTTCTTCTGAAGTTCATCCAGAGTTTCGTGAATATAAAAGAGCAATGACTACATGTTTGAACGCTGCTCTAATGCCATTGGTGAATAGCTATTTGGAAGGGTTAACTCTGAAATTAAATGACGAGGGTTATTCAGCTCCATTGTTATTGATGAGATCTTCAGGAGGCTTGGCAAAAGCTGATCGAGTTGTAAAAGAACCGGCCACAATTGCTTATTCAGGTCCTAGTGCAGGAGCTTTAGGAATGGCTTGGCTCGCTTCTCAGATCAATGAAGACAAAGTTCTGTCTTTTGACATGGGTGGAACTTCGACAGATGTGGCTCTTATTGAAGATGGAGCTCCTTTATTGACAACCGAGGGACTTCTAGACATTTATCCAATGGGGACTCCATCTATTGATTTAGTTTCTATTGGTGCAGGGGGAGGTTCGATTGCATCTTTAGGTACTGGCGATCGTCTTACTGTCGGGCCGGAAAGTGCTGGATCGGATCCTGGTCCAATTTGTTATGGAAATGGTGGAGAGAATCCAACAGTTACAGATGCGAATTTAGTCCTCGGTCGTATTCCTGGGTTTCTATTGGGTGGTGAGATGTCACTTGATGTTGAAGCAGCTAGAGGTGTGATAGCTAATATTGGTGAAAAAATTGGTTTGACTGTAGAAGAATTTGCTCATGGAATAGTTCAATTAGCAGCAGCAAATATGGCTGGGGCTGTGAGACAAGTTTCGGTTGCGAGAGGACGTGATTCTAGAGAGTATTCCTTGTTTGCTTATGGAGGAGCAGGGCCACTACATGCAACAGATGTTGCAGATCTTTTGGGTATTAAAAAAGTCGTGGTACCACCTAGGCCTGGTCTTGGTTCATGCTTAGGACTTTTGTCAGCCAATATTCAAGGAGCAGCAGTTCAAACAGTTTCTGCAAAAATGGATAATTTAAGCGCTGAACAGATTTCTGATGTAATAGACACTTTAAAGGATCGAGTTGGTTCCGATATTGAATCACAGGGTATCGATGCGGCGACAATTGAACAAAATGTGTTTATGGATCTTTGTTATGTAGGTCAAGCAACAGAACTTACAGTTCCATTGATCGGAGACCCAAGTGATGCAAAATCAATTGATAATCTTCTTGGCCTATTTCATACGGAGCATGAGCGCATTTATGGATACCACTATGAAGGCGAACAAGAAATAGAAGTAGTTAATATTCGAGTTAGAGGTATAGGTCCTCTTAGTTCCGTTGTTTTACCAAAAACAAAAGCAGAAAAACAGAATACCGAAGATGCTGTTACAGGTAAGCGTGAAGTTTATTTTGGTCCTAATGATGGTTTTCAGGAGACCACTCTGTACGACAGAAACCTTATGCAGTCGGGCTTTGAGTTTAATGGTCCAGCGATTGTTACAGAATATGATTCAACGATTTTGGTCCCACCAGATTCGAAAGCAACTGTTGACGAATATGCAAATTTGATTATCAATCTTTAAAACAAAATTGAGGAGTAAATAAAGTGGCAAAAAACGATAATGAAAACGTAACCCAAAAGGAATTTGAGCCGATCCTTTATGAGATTATTGAAGGATCTATTGAGTCGGCCCGTAGGGAGATGGAGATTCAAGTAGAACGAACAGCCCGGTCTAGTATTGTTAGAGAACAACACGATCACCGCTCGGGAATTTTTGATGCAAAGGGTGATAGCGTCACGGCACTTTCTTTTGCCTCAGTACCGACTCCTGTAATGAAGAAATTTGAAGGCAATATAAATGAAGGTGATGTCTTCATTTATAACGACCCATACAAAGCCGATGGTGGAATCACTCATTCTGGTGATATGTGCATAACAAATCCGGTTCATTTCAATGGAGAAATTGTTGCCTATGTTCAGGTTTTTGGCCATGTTCAAGACATAGGTGGTTTAACACCTGGAAGTGTGCCTCTCGTGGCTTATGAAATTTTTCACGAAGGCCTTCTTATACCTCCAGTAAAACTTTACGACAAGGGGGTTAGAAATGATGCCCTTTTTGACACAATTCTCGACAACACTAGGTTCATTGATGATCTTCAATCAGATATTGATGCTTTTGTGAACGCGACAAAGATTGGTGTTGTTCGTGTACAAGAACTATGTGAAAGATACGGGGTTGATGCTTTAGAGAAGACTTTCGAAGGTTTATTGCAAAGGTGTGCAGACACAATGTTTGAAACAGTTTTACCTATGATTCCTGACGGTTCATATGAGTTTGAGGATTTCTGTGAATATGTAGATGTTCAACCAAGAGAAACCTTGAAATATGTGAAACTCAAGGCAACCATGACTAAGACTCCAACTGGAATAAATTTTGATTTCACTGGGACTGATAGGCAAATTCAAGGCTCTCTTAATTGGCCTGCGAACGGTAGATATTATGCAAAATCTTTAGGAACTTTGTTTAAGTCTTTTGCCCCTGACATGTTGGTTAATGATGGTATTAATCAGGTTGTAACTTGCACACTCCCAGAAAAAACTGTTTTAAGCCCTGAGTGGCCTGCAGCTTGTGGGTGGAGGACTTTTCCGCTTTTGCGAATTCTTGATGTGGGGTTGGGAATTCTAGGAAAAGCTTCTGGTGGCTTTGTTCCGGCACCTTCTGAATCGATTTCATCTTATGGTTTTTATGGTTTTGATGAAGATGGAAAGTACTTTCTTGTGCGTGAGATAACAGGTGCAGGTTCAGGAGCTCGTCCCTTTGCAGACGGATGCGACACTGTTGACGTTGCACCTGAATCAAAGAATATGCCGGCTGAATGGGCCGAGAGCACATATCCATTGAAGATAAATAAATTAGGACTTCGAATTGATTCAGGCGGCCCGGGTACGTTTAGAGGTGGTTTGGGCTATTTAAAGGATATTGAATTCCGAGTAGATGGCGAAATAATGATTCACTCTGACAGATCTATTTTGCAACCTTGGGGTGTAAAAGGTGGTGGTGCTGGATTAGGTTCCATTTGGATTTTAAACCCTGAAACAACCGAAGAAAGAGTTTTACCGGGAAAGTCTGACAGCATAAATGTTAAAAAAGGTGACGTTCTTCGAGTTTTGAGCCCTGGCGGAGGAGGTTGGGGTGATCCTCTTGATCGTGATCCTGAAGCAGTTGCTGTAGATGTAATGCGTGATTTAGTATCGCTTGAAAAAGCTGAATCTGATTATGGCGTAATTCTAGCTAGCAATTCTGATAACGGAAATTTTGAAGTTGATGCAGATGCAACCGAAGCTAAGCGAGAAGATATTCGTGGTAGTCGTGATCCTCTCCAGATGTTTGATCGTGGAGAAAATTTTTACGACTTAGTTAGAGAAGGTGAAATTGATTTAACTAGCAGTGATGAAGACTTAGAGGTAGTTACGTGAGTATAAGGGCAGCTGCGATTCAACTTTGTCCAGTTGATTATAATCCTGAGTCAACTCTTCAAAAAGCTGAAGAGTATATTGAAAAAGCAGCCAGAGATGGAGTGCAATTAGCGGTATTTCCTGAAGGTTATTTGCCTGGTTTTGCTGCAATTAGAGAGGCAAAGCAGAGTAATGATCCAGAGGACCTAGTGAGAGTTTTAAATGAACTTGACCCTGTGCCCGGCCCTTCAACTGAAAGGATAGCGAAACTTGCAAAGCAGCATGAAATGGTTATTGCCTTTGGAATGCTTGCTTGCGCAGAAGCTGCTGAGAAACCAACAAATGTTTCCGTATTGATTGATTCAAATGGAGAGATTGTGAATATTCATAGGAAGGTTCATTTAACACCTACGATTGAAGCTCCAGATTTTACATCCGGAGTTGAATTTGCAGTTAGTGAAACTGGAATTGGAAAACTTGGAAATATGATTTGTGCAGATTTTTCACTTCCAGAAACAACAAGAATTTTATCTATTAAAGGTGCGGAAACATTATGCGGTTCTTTCGCAGGGTTTTATGTAGATCCCCCAGGAGTAAGGGGTTCAGTTATGCAGTTATTTGCTAATTCTCATGTTTCTCCATCAAGGGCTATTGATAATTCTGTGAATCTCGTGATGTCAAATATGGTAGGGAAAACAGGTGACCTTGAGTTTTTTGGCATGAGCAAAATTATTGATGCAGAAGGAAATGTTTTAGCACAAGCAGGTGAAGGCGAAGGTAGTGAAGAAATTTTAATCGCAGATTTACCTGATTCATCTGAGTTAAGAGATTTACCATTTCGTCTAATAGATAGGCGACGACCTGATTTGTATGGAGAAATTTTGAACGCAAATCCTAACTATTTAGAAGTTGAGTGGGAATAGGAGATTTTGTGCACCCATTAGACCCTTTGACTGCCGATGAAATTAATACTGCCAGAAAAGTAGTTGAAAAACATTTTGACGGGGTTGATTCGATTCGATTTCCAAGTTTGGTATTGGCTGAACCAAATAAATCGGTAGTTAATGAGCCATCAGGGGTTTTTGAACGTCAAGCACTAGCAGTAGTAATGGATACGGATAGTTGTTCTTCATATGAAATCAAGGTTTCTCTGTCAGAAGGCAAGGTTGTTGGTGAACGTGAACTTGAAGACGAACAACCACCCATTTATTTACAAGAATTTTTGTCAGCTCAACTAGCTGTGAAAAACTCAGAGGAGTGGCAAGAGGCAGTTAAAAGACGTGGGATTGAAGATTTTGACTTAGTTCAAGTAGACGTTTGGTCTGCAGGAGACTATCCGGTTGAAGGTGTAGAGCGTTCGCGGCGTATTGCACGGGCTACTTCTTATCTACGTGAAGACGAAACAGATAATGGTTATGCGAGACCATTAGAAAATTTAGTTACCATCATTGATCTTGGGGCATTAGAAGTAATCAAAGTGATTGATGGTGAGGTTCTGCCAATTCCAAAGTCTGGATCTAGGTATGATGCCGCATCTATAGATTCTACTCGTCCAGAAATAAAGCCTTTAGAAATTACTCAACCAGAAGGGCCTTCTTTTACAGTAGAAGGGAATTACGTCAATTGGCAGAATTGGAACTTTAGAGTTTCATTACATCCAACAGACGGTCTTGTTTTACACAAAATTTGTTATGAAGATGATGGGGAAAATCGGCCAATCATTTATAGAGCGAGCCTTTCGGAGATGGTTGTCCCCTATGGAAATCCTTCGGATTCATTTCATTGGAGGAACGCTTTCGATGCAGGTGAGTATGGTCTCGGTCGTAATATTGGAAGTTTAGAATTGGGATGCGATTGCTTGGGAGAGATTTATTATTTTGATGCTCTGATGGCAGATGATAGAGGAATGCCCTCAACTATAAAAAATGCTATATGCATGCATGAAGAAGATTTTTCTATTCTTTGGAAACATTGGGATATTAATTCTGGACTAAGTGAAGTTAGACGTAACCGTCGTTTGGTTGTTTCTTCAATAGCGACATTAGGAAATTACGATTATGGCTTTTATTGGTATTTTTATCAAGACGGGCATATTGAACTTGAGATTAAGTTGACTGGAATTATTCAAACTCAATTAATTGCTGATGATTCTTCAGATTTTTCGTATGGAAAGTTGGTAGACAATCGGATAGTAGGTGTTAATCATCAACATATTTTCAATGTGAGGCTGGACGTTGAGATTGACGGAACTGACAATTCTGTTTATGAGGTAGATGTAGTTCCAGAACCTAACTCTGATTGTCTTGTTGGGAATGGAATTGTTGATAAAACAACTATTTTTAAAACAGAATTTGATGCGCAAAGAAATATAGACCCGGCAGTTAATCGTGTTTGGAAGGTAGTTAACCCAAATAAGTTAAATGATTTTGGAGAGCCGGTAGGTTTCCGCTTAGTACCGCAGGCGTCACAACTTTTACTTGCAGCAGAGCATTCTAGAATATATAAAAGAGCTGGTTTCGCTACTAAACATTTGTGGGTTACACCGTTTTCAGATGACGAATTGCATGCAGCAGGCGAATATCCGAATCAAAGTGATGGTTCAGATGGTTTACCTGTATGGACAAGTGAGGACCGTCCAATCGAGAATACGGACATAGTTGTGTGGCATACTTTGGGTGTTTCACACGTGCCTAGACCTGAAGATTGGCCTGTGATGCCTGTTCATTGTGTGGGATTCAAATTTGAGCCAGTTGGATTTTTTAAACGGAATCCTTCGATAGATTTGCCGGCTTCAAAAAGTCATTGTTCTTGATTGGATTAAAAGAAAGGTTAAAAATAAATCGTTTTTGATTGGAGGAAAATGAAAAACATTTCTTATGAGATAGCAGAAAAATTGGTTGACGCTGGTTTTAAAAAAGGTGACGAATTAGGTTGCCCTATGAGTGTTGCAGTAATAGATGCTGCACGTGATTTAGTTGCTTTTGGAAAACAAGATGGCGCAGCTCAGATTTCGATCGATCTGGCAATGAAAAAAGCTTTTACGGCTAAATCATTTAATATGCCTAGTGATGTAGTGGGTTCGATTTCATCACCAGGTTCTCCTATATATGGAATAGAGGGAACTGATTCACGTTTGGTTCTTTTTGCTGGTGGTATACCACTTGAAACTTCATCTGGTGAAGTGATTGGAGCTATAGGAGTATCTGGAGGGCCAGTTGATCTAGATGAGAGTGTTGCACAAGCGATAATTGAATGTTTCGAACAAATTAGGGAGTAAAAAATATGAAACTTGTAAATAAAAGAGCTCTAATAGCTGGAGGTTCAACTGGAATTGGAGCTGCAACGGCAAAATTATTTTCAGAAGAAGGTGCAGCCGTGGTGGTCGCTGATATAAACGATCAAAACGGGAACGAATTGGTACAAGATATAAACGAAAATGGTGGGAATGCCCACTATGTCCACTGCGATCTATCTAATAGTGAAGACGTTGAATCTTTACTTGGTGAAGTTGATGAAAAAATTAACGGACTTGACATTTTAGTTAGCACTGTTGGACTGATGCATATGGGTGACGTAGTTGATATGACTGAAGAGCAGTGGGATAGTATGTTTGCCGTAAATGCGAAATCATGTTTTCTTTTAGCAAAGTATTCTGTTCCAATGATTCAAGCCGCTGGAGGCGGTTCGATAGTTTTCATGTCTTCTGGAGCGGCATTAAGAGGAAATGCTGGGGTTACAGGTTATTGCGGTACAAAAGGTGCGGTTTCTGCATTTTCCCGTGCTTTAGCAGTTGAACTAGCACCTAATATTAGGGTTAATGCACTCTCCCCAGGTTGGACTGACACACCTTTTAATGCACCTGTTATAGAGGCAATGGGAGGACGAGAAGCGCAAGAAGAAATGATTGCTAATTCAGTTCCCTTGGAACGTCAAGCAGTTCCTGAAGAGATGGCGAAACCCATCCTCTTTTTGGTTTCTGAAGATGCTTCGTATATGACTTCTGGCGTATTAATTGTTGATGGTGGAAATCACTAATTTTTGAAAATCTATTTAAAAGGAGGTGCCTAAATGGCAACAAAAGATTTGAGAGATAGAGAAAACCCACAGTTCTTTGATGTTTGGAAACTTTCTTGGGAAAAGGGCAATGATAATAATCCTGCCAAGATGTTCCATAACTTAGATGTCCGTGTGATGTCTGAGAAGAAAGAGTCTGGACAAGGAACTTACATGGTACAGGCTTCTCCGGGTTGGGAGCATATAGAAAATGCAGATGAAGCTACTTTAGAACTTTTTGTTCTTGAAGGAGATTTGACTGTTAATGGTAAGCAAATAGGAGCTGGAGGTTATGTAGCAATTCCTCAAGATTGTGGAGCTGCCGAAATGAGTAGTGAGTCTGGCTTTAAAGGTTATGCATTTTGGGATAGCCAATGGGTAAAAGGGTTCTATTACGACAATCAGATTTATGTCGCAAAGGTTTGGGAAGTTGATTGGATTCTCACGGAAATGCCCGGATTGCGTCATGGGATAATGCATAAATCATTAAGGTGGCCGGATCCCTGTGATGGTTTACATCATGGAGGACCGGGAGGAATGCTGAGATTTATACATATGGCTCCAGGGTTTGGTGAACCGCGCCAAGAAGTGCATTGGGACTGTTGGGAAGAAATGGTTTGGTTGTCAGGTGATTTGATGATGCCAGAACGTGGTATGCATGCTGCAGGATCTTTCTTGGCAAATCCTCCTGGCCTTGCACATGGGCCTTTATTAACTGCTAAAGGTAGTTTGTTAATGCTTCATTGTGATGCCCCGATGGGTGCTGATTTTAATGATTTATTTGACAGTGAAGGAAATGAAATAGGAACTGAGATTAGAAGATCGTTCCAAGACGGTACTTCTTGGTTGGAACATCCTGAGCATGCAGACTGGGAAGATTGTGCAGAATTTGATTTATACCCAAATTCTGAACCTCTTTATGCTGAACGTAAAAATTAAAAATTAGAAAGGATATTTATGTCTGAATTGACTAATAGTGAAATAGCTACGAAGACTTATGTAGCATTTAATGACCGTGATTTTGAAGCTGCAGCGGCTTGGGTTCATGATCACTTGGAATTTACTGATATGGCACAGGGTAAAACCTATATAGGCCCTGAAGCAATGATAGGTCAATACCAAGAATGGTTGGATGCTTTTCCTGACGGCCATGTAGAAATTAAAAATGTAATTGAAGGTTCCGATGGTTGGGTTGTGGTGGAGTTTGTTGTGACGGGAACTAATACGGGCCCTTTTGCAGGTAGACCTCCATCAAATAAATCTGTTGCTTTGCATTCTTGTGATGTTCTGCATCTGACAGATGGAAAAGTAGATAGTGGAAGAGGCTACTTTGATGCAAGTGCCGTTGAAAGTCAAATAGAAGGTTAAGTAAGTCTGCGTTTATTGTTCTAGGTGGTTAATTGTTGAGTGACAATCATTTACCTCTTGAAGGTATAAGAATAATTGAAATGGGCCAGTTGCTGGCTGGTCCTTTTTGCGCTCAACTTTTGGGAGATTTTGGTGCTGAAGTCATCAAAGTTGAGCAACCGGACGTTGGAGACCCGATGCGAGAGTGGGGTCGTGAAAAGTCAGATGGTCATTCTCTTTGGTGGCCTATGGTTGCAAGAAATAAGAAATCTATAACGCTTAATTTACGAACAAAAGAAGGTCAAGACGTTATAAAGAAACTTGCAAAACAATCAGATGTTGTCGTTGAAAACTTTCGACCAGGCACACTCTCAAGTTGGGGAATAGGATACGAAGAACTTTCTGAGATAAATCCTGGGATCATACTTGTTCATGTAAGTGGTTTTGGTCAGTACGGTCCATATTCGAAACAAGCTGGGTATGGGTCAATAGGTGAAGCGATGGGGGGTCTTCGTTATATTGTTGGTGATCCTGATTCGCCACCAAGCAGAATGGGTATCAGTATCGGAGATAGTATGGCTGGAACACTTGCAACTCTTGGTTGTCTAGTTGCTTTGCATGAAAGATCTAGATCTGGGAAAGGGCAAGAGGTTGATGCTTCTATCTTCGAATCAGTTTTGGCCTATACAGAATCATTAATAACTGAGTATCAATTAACAGGTTTTATAAGAGAACGGACTGGTTCTATTCTTCCGAATATTGCACCCTCAAATGTTTATCCCACTTTAGATGGGAAAATGATTTTGATTGCAGCTAATCAAGACACTGTTTTTACTCGTTTAGCATTAGCTATGGATCAGAAAGATTTAGCTACTGATGAACGATTTTCAACCCATAGCGCGAGAGGAGAAAATCAAGAGCTTTTGGATTCGATAGTTAGTGATTGGACTTCAATGATAGATAGTGAAGATCTGATTGAAATTCTTAAAGATAATTCTGTTCCTGCTGGCAAAATTTTTCGAGCACCAGAAATGTTAGAAGATCCGCATTTTGAGGCACGTAACTCAATTGCAGATGTCCACAGTGAAAAATTTGGTTCAATAAAAATGCCTAATGTTGCTCCTCAACTTTCAGATACACCTGGAAGAATTAAATGGGAGGGACCAGAACTTGGAATGCATAACGAGGAAATACTTAAAGATTTCCTTGGGATGTCAGAAAATGAAATAGAAGCTGCTCAATAATTAGACAGAGTAATGGGATGACAAGAAAATACGCAAATACAGAATTAGGGCAAATACATTATCAAGACTTAGGTTCTGGAGAACCTATTGTTCTATTGCACCAAACGGCTAGCAGTTCAGTCATGTATGAACGTTCATTTCCATATCTAAAAACCAATAACAGAATTATTGCTATAGATACTCCGGGCTTTGGGTTGTCTGATCCACCTTTAGGACCTGACAACATCATTGAACATTATTCAAACGCTGTTTCTATGGTTTTAGATGATGCCAATATTGAAAAAGCTCATGTAGTTGGATTTCATACAGGTGCTACGACAGCAATTGATTTTTCAACACGTTTTCAAGAAAGAATCAAATCTTTAACTATTTTTTGCGTGCTAGCTCTAATGCCTGATGAACGAGACGAATGGTTAGCTAGAGATGACTTGTCGGAAAGATGGGAACCTGATGGTGAAGGATTATTTTTAGAAAAAAATATTTTGGATTATGTAGCTTGGTTTGCGACAGCGAATGATGGGGAAACCTATTTAAAAGAAATAATTGCCAAGCTGCAAGCAGGTCCTAATTATTGGTGGGCATACGAAGGCGTAATCAAATACGATCATTATGACCGGTATAAAAAAATTGAATGTCCCACACTTGTATTAAATGCTGAAGACGAAGTTCTTTTTGAATACACACTTCGCGCCCACGAATGTTTACCAGATAGCAAGTACAAAGTAATACCGTGTCCGCAAGCAGATACACGTGGATGGACAGCTGTGGTCGCTGAGTATCCTAAAGATTTTTCAGAAGCCATCCAAGACTTTATTAATTCCATCAAGGGAGACAACTAAATGGATTACCTCACACTAATCAGAAGCTATTTTGAAAATATCTTAAGTAATGAAAATCCTCAAGTTGCTTCAGAAATTTTAACTGATGATGTTAAATGTCTTTTGCCAAGTGGTGACGTATCTATTGGAATTGAACCAATACTGGAAGCAGTTAAAGGAGCATCTTCAGCTTTCCCTCATCGTAATATCAGTTTAGATAAAGTCATCACAGAGAAGTCAAGCTCAGCGGTTGTCTATACATTAGCAATGCAACATGTAGGTCAATATGGCGAATATGAACCAACAGACAAAACCATCACTATTACTGGCGTTGATATTTTTGAATTTGCTGATAACAAGATTTCAAGCATCAGTGTTTTCTACAATCCAGAAATAATTTCTGAACAACTGCGATAACTAAATGAGGTCAATTTGTTCTTAAATTATCTAAAAGTAAGGGGTTTTAATACGAAGGTTTTTGAGGTGTGATTTGGTTCAGATTTCTGAAGATGAAAATCGTCAATTAGTAGAAACAAAATTTGGTTCTATGCATTTGTGGTTGCGCGGTGAAAGTGACGTACCAGTAGTTCTATTGCATATGAGTATGTGTTCAGGTCGCATGCATCGTGATTTTGCGAAAATGCTTGACCCCGAGTTTTCCTCGATTTCTCCTGATCGACTTGGTTCAGGATTTTCAGATCATCCCCCACATCAGCTAACTCTCGAACAATATGCAGAATGCACTATTGAAGCGCTTGAAAAATTAGGAGTTAACTCTTTTCATGTATTAGGTACTCATACAGGGTCTTGTGAAGCAATTGAGTTAGCTTCTAAATTTCCAGCCCATGTTCAGAGTGTTGGTCTGGTAACCGTTCCGGTTTTTAAACCTGAAACCATTCCTGAATATAAGGCGAGATATTTGCTTGAACCAGAACCTGATCCTGATGGTGATTATCTTAATTGGTACTGGCGATGGTGGAAGGTGGGAGGTTTTGCGGGTGCTGCTGAAAGATCA